>Ga0209185_1000103_pt1 | contig 124833 bp, 110 predicted proteins | sample SidtaG_2_FD_187425 | JGI IMG/M metagenome (GOLD analysis project Ga0209185, IMG submission 187425) | Marine algal microbial communities from Sidmouth, United Kingdom - Sidmouth_Asex2 metaG (SPAdes) (version 2) | ecosystem: Host-associated > Algae > Red algae > Unclassified | place: Sidmouth... | reverse complement strand
GATGCGTGATGCGTGATGCGTGATGCGTGATGCGTGATGCGTGATGCGTGATGCGTGATGCGTGATGCGTGATGCGTGATGCGTGATGCGTGATGCGTGCAATCATATTTTCTTCGGTAGGGTGACGCATTCGGCCGCACGGCCGAACTCCAACAAATCGCGAGCCGCGTGTCGCATGGCAGCGCGCGGCTCGCGACTTGTTTGCGTTCAGCCGTGCGGCCGAATGCCTCGCCCTACCGATCGGCGTTGCGCCAGCCGTCAGGTTCGCATCACGGATCACGGATCACGCTCCACCGTTCGCTATACCCGCATCCGCCGCACATACAGCCACCACTCGACCAGCAACACCGCCAACGCCGCCCACGCGAACCACGGCCAGATTTCTTGGCGTGCCAGCGCGCCGGCCGACGCCGCGGCCACCGGCGCGGTGGACGCCACGTCCAGCGCGTCGGCCGTCCGCAGGTCGCTCTCCAGGGGGTCCAGCAGATTCACCGCCAGCCGGTCGTAAGGCGGTTCGGCCCCGGGGTCGGTTGCCCGGTAGTCGCCGGCCCGCTCGAAGGCCGCCAGCCCCGCGCGACCCTGACGCACGGTGCCCGACACGGCGGTCCCCTCCGCAGTACCCGCGCCGACGTACCGGACCACCCCGGTCCCGCCGTTCGCGCCGCCGGGCACCGGCACCGCCGCCGACTCGCCGGTGCGCCAGGCCAGCGCCGCCTCGCCCGCGGCGACCTGCTCGCTGAGGCCTAGCGTCTCCAGTGCGTTCACCATGAACACCTGGAAGCTCCAATGATGCGGCCACCGGCTCTTCAGCACGTCAAAGGCCACCGTCACATGGCGCAGGCCCGTGGCGCCGCGCACCTCGGCGATCAGGGGCCCCGCCACCCCCACCGCCAGCACCGTCGCCGCGGGCGGCACCACCAGGCGGCCGGGGCGCCGCAGCGTCACCTCGTCCAGCACCACGTAGCTCATCAGCGGGTGCTCGCGCTTCCAGGTCAGCACGCGTTGCAGGCCCCCGCGTGGGTCGGCCTCGGGGTTTGGCACCACCTCCAGCCCCGCCACCGGCGGCGCCGCCCCGAAGCTAAGGCTTGCCACCCGCGGCTCGGCCGCCGGGGCATACCGATCGAAGACGACGATGTCGAATCCCTCGCCCACACCTTCACCACCGTCGCGCAACGCGGCAGGGTCCAGCACCTCGTAGGACGACGGCGCAACGGGTCTCACCTCCAGCGCCCCCGCCGCCGTCAGCGCCTGTTGCAGGTACACCCGCGACGGCCCGCCGGGCGACACCAGCAGCACCCGCAGGCGTCGCGCCGGCAGCACCACCAGCCGGGCCCGGTCGTCGGCCGCCAGCGCATCGGTCCGGTCGTGAAACACTTCCACCGCCGCGCCGCCGTCCACGCGCAGCTCAAACGTCACGCCGGCTTCACCGGCCGGCCCGCCCGCATCTGCCCCGGGAACCGTCACCGCCCGCGTCTGCTCCACCCGCCCGTCGCGGGTCAGCGTCAGGTTCAGTGTCGCGGATTCGGACCCGCAGTTGCTTAACGCCGCAAACACCCGCACCGCCCCCGGGTCGTCCGGGTCGCGCCGGGCCGAGCACTGCACCAGCCCCACGTTCGCCGTGTCGGGCCGGCCCATCCGCACGAAGCTCAGCTCGGCCCCCGGCAGCGCGGGCACCTCGGTCCCGTCGCGGTGCACCCGCCCGTCGCTGAACACGTACACGCCCAGACTCGACTCGTCGGCTTCCTCGCCCGATCCGCCCGCCGCCACCAGCTGCTCGGCCACCGCCAGCGCGGGTTCCAAGCGGCTGCGCTGATCCGACGGCCGCACGTCCGCGATCGCCCGCCGCAGCCGGTTCTTGTCCGAGGTGAACGCCTGCACCGTCGTCGACCGCTGGGCGAAGGTCACCACCATCGCGCCGGCCGACCCGCTCAGCCCGTCGATCAGTTCGAGCGCCGCGGCCTTCGCCTGTTCGAGCCGCGTCTCGCCCCCCGGCCCGTCGGTCGCGTTCATCGACGCCGACCGGTCGAGCACCAGCACCACCCGGTCGCCCGTCGTCACCGCCGCCTCACGCGCGGGCCGGGCCCACACGATCAGCAGCAGCAGCAAAAGCAGCAGTTGAACCCACAGCAGAAGCGAATTGCGGATGCGCTGGAACGGCGCGTTCACCTGCAGGTCCTGCACCGCCCGCTTCCACAGCAGCGTGGACGGCACCTTCAGCGGCTTGCGCTTCAGCTTCAGGAAGTAGAGCGCGATGAGCAGCGGCAGGGTGATGCCGGCGGCGATTAGGGCTCCGAATGGGTTCAGGAAACTCATGCAGAATCTTCGGAAGAAAGACAGGTCTCGCGCAAAGGCGCAAAGGCGCAAAGGAAGAACCTCGCGGATCGACCGTGCTTTTTGGAAGGGCAAGGCTCCCGCCGAGCCTCGCGTCGCATGGAACTCGCTCCTTCGCAACAATCAAACGGCCCCCTCGGCATCACGCCACCGGCCACGTCTTCTTTGCGCCTTTGCGCCTTTGCGCGAGAAAATGCCTTAAAAGCCTTGTAAAACTTCATCCTAAAAGCCCCCGCTCGCGCAGATACGTCAGCACCACGCGTTCCACCGGCACATCCGTCGTCGCCGCCAGATAGCTCAGCCCGCGGTTCGTGCACGCCGCGCGCACGCTCTGGCAATACGCCTCCAGGTTGGCCTGGTACTTCGCCAGCAGGGCTTTGGACACCGACACCTCCGCCGTGTCGCCGTCTTCGAGGTCGGTCAGGCGCAGGTCGCCCACCACGCCGCCCCGGGTCGGGTCGACCTCCTGCGGTGACAGCAGCTGCACCGCGTAGCCGTCGTACTTCTCACCCGCCAGGTACTTCAGCGCGTCGGACACGTCCCCCTTCTCAATACTTGGTTTGTCCCAGAAATCGCTGACCAGCACCACGATCCCCGGCTTCTGCTGCACCGCGCTCAGCCGCCGGCACGCCGCCGCCAGGTCGCCCCGCACGGCGCCGGAAGCTCCCGGCTGCTGCCCCTCCAAAAATGCCAGCATCTCCGGCACCGGCCGCCGCCCGCGCATCCCGGTCCGCTGCTCCAGCACCGTGTCGCTGAACGAATACAGGTTCAGCCGGTTGTAGTGCGTCAGCGCCACGTAGCCCAGTGCCGCGACCATGCGTTTGGCGTACAGCAGCTTGTTCGGATCGCCGTAGTCCATCGAGCCGCTGACATCGAGCACCAGCGACACCGACAGATCCTCTTCCTCCATGAACAGCCGCAGGAACAGCTTGTCCAGCCGCGCGTACAGGTTCCAGTCGATGCGCCGCAGATCGTCGCCGACCACGTAGTTGCGGTAGTCGGCGAACTCGACGCTCGCCCCCCGCTTCTTGCTGCGCCGCTCGCCCTGCACCGTCCCGCGCAGCATCTTCCGCGAGCGCACGTCCAGCCGATCCAGGCTGGACATGAACTCGGGGGTCAGTAGTGGGGTGGTCGCAGTTTTAGGCATCGTCTCGTCTTAGAGCGGGGCGTTGTAGGTCTTAGGTCCTAGGTGTTAGGTCTTAGGAAGACGCAAGCGGGTTCACGACCCGCGGCACCGATCCGGCCGCTCCGGTAGGGCAAGGCTCCGACGAGCCGGCGTCAAAAGGCGGTTCGACGATTGATTGTGACTCGCATCATCAAGCACCTCGATCAGCCGCGTCAGCGCTCTTCCTAACACCCAGGACCTAACGCCTGACACCTCGCCGGGAGCACTCTCACCCGCAGGCCACCCCGCGGCAGAGCGTCCCGAGCGATCAGTTAATCCACACCGCAAAGCCCGGCATGTTCCGCCCGAACGTCTCGTTCAGCCGCCGCCACACGCCGCTCTCCGCCTGCGGCCCCTCTTCCAGAAACGGCGCGGCCCCCGTGCCCTGGAGCCACAGCAGCAGGTCGAAACGCGTCGGCTCCATAAACACCTTCTTGAGGTTCACGCCCAGGCGCGGGTGGGTCATGCCCACCTCGACCTCATTCGCGTCCTCACGCCACTCGCCGTCCTCGTCAAACAGCGCCTCGCCTGCGCCCCGCCAGAAGGGGATCAGCAGCTCGCCATTCAGGATGCGTTCGCTCTCGTCCAGCATCGCCAGCCACGCCGCCACCTGCGCGTCGGTGATGTCCACCCCGATCACCCCGGTCTGCCCCGGGGCGGGCAGCCACTCGTGGGCGTTGTCGGTCTCGGCCCGCGCCGCGGCCCAGGTCAGTCGGCTCAGCTCGATCACGTTCAGCAGGTGGGCGTGGGCGTCGGCCATGCGGTTGGCGTCGCGCAGCGGCTGGTTGATCAGGTGCAGCGCCGCGACCCAATCGAGGATCGGCTCGGCGTCGAAACCTTGCGAAGCGCCGGGCATCTGCAGCCAGGGGTACGGCGAACTCACGTGGTGGAAGAACAGGTGGCCGGTACGTTCGAACAACTCGGTGCCGTCGTAGGCCAGCACCACGTCTGCCACGGCGCCGAACACGTTGCAATAGCCCCGCAGCCAGTAACCGTCGGCGGTGTCCAGACCCAGCACGAAAGTCCTGGCCTCTTCAGGCATTTCGGGTACCGGCGGGTTGCCGTCTTCATCCACAACTGCTGCCCACCGTGGCTGCGGATTGGTCACCGCGTTGAACAGCCGCCACAGCCCCTCGTCGTCGGTGTATGCGCCGTCCCCGTTCAGGTCCATCTTGACCGTGCCGATGCGCAGGTCAAAGTGTGCCTCATGGTCACCCAGAGGTTCCAAGATGGTGTCTACCTCCGCCATCGCATCTTCCATACGTTCGAGCATGGTCACCACGTCGTCGGCCGAGGTTTCGAGTGGCTCGGGGTTGAAACGCACCGGCAACGACGCGGGGATCATCATGCCCATCTCGCCACCCAGGTCTTCCCGCAGCCCGTGGGCGTACACCGTTTGCGCGAACTCCTCAATGCCGGCCAAAAACGTTGTGACGCCGAGGGCCAGCCGCGCGTCGTGGTCGTTGGGAGATGCGGCGATGGCGGACTTGAGCTGAGCCTTCGCTGCGACAAAGTCGCCTTTGTCGAGCAGCGGCTGGATGTCCAGCGCGGGGGCCGCGGGAGTGAGAAGGAGCGAGGCGGCGATGAGTTTTTTGAGCATGTTGTGTCCTGAAACAGTGAGCGATCGCATGGTGGGCAGGGCGAGCCTCTGGCGAGCCGAGTGTGACCTGGCAGGTGCGGCTCGCCAGAGGCTCGCCCTGCCCTCAAACTTGCATCAAGCGCCGGCTGGCGCCGCCGCCTCGACCGGAAGGTGGTCCACGATGTCATTGACCACCATATCCGGCGTGATCCCCTCGGCCGTGCCCTCGAAGTTCAGCAGCACGCGGTGGCGGAGCACCGGCGGCATTATCGCGGTGATGTCCTGCACCGCGACGTGGGCCCGGCCGTCGAGCAGCGCCCGCACCTTGGCCCCCAGCACCAGCGCCTGGGCCGCCCGCGGGCTGCCGCCGAAGCGTAAAAATTGTTTGGCCAACGATGTCGCGAAGGGCCCGTCGGGGTGCGTGGCCAGCACGGCCCGCACGGCGTAGTCCTGCACGTGGGGGGCGATCAAGACCTGCCGCACGAGTTGCTGGTAGCCCACGATCGCCTCGGCGTCCAGCACCGGCCGCACGTCGGGCGTCACGCCCATCGTGGTGCGGTTAAGGATCTCCATCAGCTGCGTGCGGCTGCTGTAGCCCACGTCCAGCTTCAGCATAAATCGGTCCAGCTGGGCTTCGGGCAGCGGGTAGGTGCCCTCCTGCTCGATCGGGTTCTGCGTGGCCAGCACGAAGAAGGGCTTCTGCATGGCGTGCGTGGTGCCGCCCACGGTCACGCTCTTCTCCTGCATGGCTTCGAGCATCGCCGACTGGGTTTTGGGCGTCGCGCGGTTGATCTCGTCGGCCAGGATGATCTGGGCGAACAGCGGGCCCTTCTGAAACTGGAACTCGCGGGCCACGGTGCCGTCGGGCCGCTGGTTCTCGATGACGATGGTGGTGCCGGTGATGTCCGCGGGCATCAGGTCGGGCGTGAACTGGATGCGGCTGAAGTGGAGGCTCAGTGCGTCGCTGAGAGCGCGGATCAGCATGGTCTTGCCCAGACCCGGCACGCCTTCGAGCAACGCGTTGCCGCCGACGAACATGCAGGTGAGCACACCGTCGATGATCGCCTCGTGGCCCACGATGGCCTTGCCGATTTCGGCCTTGACCGCGGCGTAGTCGCGGCGGAAGTCGTCGGCGAGGGCGAGCACGTCTGGGTTCTGGGTCTGGGCCATGGGTCAGGCTCCGGCGGGGAGTACGGAAGACAAATCGGTTTTAACCGCCAAGGCGCGAAGAGCGCCAAGGTAGACAGAAAAACAGGGAAGACGGCCGCTCATTCGTGACGCTCCCGGGCGCGGCGTTTCGCGGCCAGCAGGCGGCTGGAGGTCGAACCGCTCTCGGGTTCGGGCTCGTCGGGTTTCGATGGAGGTTTGGGCCGGGGCGTGTCTGACGTCCGCGCCGCGCCCACGGCCTCCGCCAAGCCGCCGCCGGCGGGCTTCTTGGCCGCGGCCTCGAACTTGCGGGCGGGGGCCGCGGCGGCCGGCGCTTCGTCGTCGTCCGCCACCACTCCGTCGCGCACGCGGCCGCGGCGCTTCTTCAGGGCGCTCATCGTCTGCTTGGTCTCGGCCGCGCTGCGACGGTTCACGGTGGTTGACCGCCGGAACCAGTCGCGGATCTCCCGCGGGTCCCACGCCAGACGCCGGTTGGCCACGTCCAGCAGCAGCAGGCTCAGCAGCCAGGGCAGCAGCGTCCACCGCAGCGGGCGGGTGGACTCGGTCACGATGCGGTGCGCATCGGCGAACAGGCCCGCGGACACCGGGTCGGCCGGGTCCAGCACGCGCCCGCCGGTGGCGGCGGCGATCGACTCCAGCAGCGGCCGGTTGGCGGTGAAGCGCCGCAGCTCGGCCCCGGGCACGCGGGTGGCCCCGCCGGCGACAAAGCCGGTCGTCGCGTCGGCGCTGGCGCCGGTCCCGGCCTGCTTCACGAAGAGGTTCAGGATGTAGCTGCCCGTCTGCGTCGCGGGCGCGTCGGCCTCGAAGGTGCTCGGACCGGTCTGCCGCAGGGTGATGTCGGTGATCGTGCCGTCGGGCGCCAGCACCTTGCCCGAGACCGACTCCGCCGCCGCCGCTTCGCCGTACTGGTCCAGCCGCGCGGTCAGCCGGTCGCCGTCGATGGCGACCCGCAGCTCGGCGTCACGGCTGGCGCCGGGCCGACTCACGGTGCGGACGGTGCGGGCCCAGAAGTCGCCATAGCCGCCCCACTGCAGCCACGGCGTGGCCCAGCGATTGTTCGCGTCGCTGGTGAACGCGGCCGCCTTCCCGAGCCCCACCTGCCAGCTGGCGAACAGCGGCTCGCCCTCGGGCCCCAGCAGCGGCGTGTCAATGCGTCGGTCGTGCTTGGGGCCGGTCAGCACGAGCCCCTGCAGCTGCGGCAGCTCGCCCAGGTTCGCGGTCACCGGGCTGCCGGTGTTCACCAGCTGCGGGGTAAAGTTCACCTCGCGGATGAGGTTCTTCCGGACCGTGCGGACCTCCTTGATGAAGACCTGCGGCAGGTCGTTGGGGTCGTCGATGGGGTGGTACTGGCCGCCGGCGTTGACGGCCAGCGACTCCAACAGCTTCACGTCGTGGCCGCTGCCCACGCCCACCGTGCTCAGCGAGATGTTCGCGCGGTTGAAGTCGTTGATGAGCGGCAGAAAGTTTCCACTCGAACCGCCGTCGCTCAGTAAAATGACGTGCTTGATCGACGACTCACGCAAGTCGGTGGTGTTGCCGATCAGCGCGCGGTAGGCCGCGTCGAGGCCCGCGAGGATGTCGGTGCCACCGCCCTCGCGGATCGACCGAACGGTTTTCATAGTCGCGTTGGGGTTGTCGTTCTTGGCCAGCGGCACCACCCATGTCGCGAAGTTATCGAAGGCGATCACGCCCACCAGGTCGTGCGGGTACAGCGTGCCGATGGCCAGCGCCGCCGCCTCGGCCGCCAGCCGCATCTGGGTTTGTCCCGACTTGTCCACCGCCGCGCCCATCGAGCCGGAACGGTCAATCACGATCACGATTGCGCCCGAGGGCAGGATGGTCTGCGACGGGATCTGGCAGTCCACCGGCAGGATCTGCTCGTCGATGATGGAGTTGGTCCAGCCCCCGGCGCCGAAGCTGTCGGGCCCGCCGAGCATGACGAAGCCTCCGCCCAGGTCGTTGACGTAGCGGGCGAGCATGGCCTGCTGCGACTGGGTGATCCGGTCGGCCGGCACGTTCTGGAACAGCACCGCGTCGTAGCGCGTCAGCTCGGCCAGGTCGCGCGGGAAGCCGTCGGGGCGGACCACGTCCAGGTTCAGCTGCCGCTCGCTGAGGGCCTTGGGCAGCACCAGCCCGCTGTCACCGCCCACGTTGTCCACCAGCAGTACGCGGCCGCGGCCCTGCACCAGGGTGAAGGCCTCGGCCCGGTTGTTGACCGCGACGGTGTCGTTGACCGCAGGTCCGGACGTCAGCCCCGCGTTCGCGGGCTCGAACACCGCCTCGAACCGGTTGGCTCCCGCGGCGCCGATGGGAACGTCCACCTGCCGGGCCAGCACGTAGCGTCCACCGGCCGTATCGGGATCGTCTTCGGCCGCCGCATCGGCCCACGCCTTGGGCGCCACCGGCAGCCCCAACCCCGGCACGTCGGGGCCGTTGAGGTCCAGCACGCGGCCGTCGTGCTTGACCAGCAGTTCGCCCGCGGCGCGGCGTGTGGCCCGCAGCACCACCCGCACCGCGACGGTCTGGCCCTCGCGCGCCTCCACCGGCGTGTACACGCCCTCGACCATCACCTCGTCGCCCACGCGGTAGTCCACCGGCAGCACATCGATGACCACGCCCGCCGCCGCCGCCGCGCGGGCCGCGGCCAGGGCGTCGCCGGTCGTGTCGTTGCCGTCGCTCACCAGCACCATGCGCAGCGCGTTGCCCGCATCGCTCTTGGCGGCCATCGCCCACTCGATCGCCCGCGCGGTGTCGGTGCCCTCGCGCACCGCCACCTCGGGGGCGTCGTCCACCCGCACGCCCGGGCCCGGCCGCTTGAGCAGCGTGGCCCGCTCGTCGTAGACCACCATGGCGAAGCGGTCGTCGGGGCGGCGGTCGTCCTCGCCCGCGCGGGCGAGGTAGTCGCGGACCGAACGCTGCACGGCGGTGGGGCCGGCGGGGGCCGGGTCGCCGTCGCCGGCCGGGGCGGCCACGAACGGCTCGGTCGCGCCGAAGATGCGGATCGAAGGCGACTGGTCCACCACCGCCACCACCGTCAGGTCGTCGTGCTCGCGCCGGGCCTGCACGCCCGCGAGCACCAGCACCAGCAGCGTGAGCACAACCACCCGCAGCCCCACCGCCAGCCCGCGGCGCAGCGGCTCCAGCGTGTTGAGCGTGCGCCAGCCCCACCACGCGAGCGGGGCCGCGAGCAGCAGCAGGAGCAGGTATTCGGGGTGGTCGAAGCGGAAGGGCAAGGGAATGTTGAGGTGGCCAAGTGGCCGAGTGTTGAAGTGGCCGAGTGAGGAAAAGACAACCCCCCCCGCCGCCGAGGAAGATGTCAGCGTACGCAAAGCACCGCGCCGCGGATGACGTCCGCCGTTGCCGCACTCGGCCACTCGGTCACTCGACGACTTGCGCCGGCGCCGGCGGCGCCTCCGGCAGGTTCCCGAAATAATCCCGGATCGCCTTGTGGTACCGCTGCGGCGTGCGGTCGTCGCCGACGGCACGCTCGGCTTCGGCCCGTGCTTCGGTCACCGCCGCGTCGAACTCCAGCCTCGCCTCGCCCGGCTCCATCTCGCCGCCCTCGGTCCACGACGACAGCACGCGCCCGCCGCGGCCTTCTTGAATGTCCTTCGACACGTGCGACCCCGCGCCCAACGCCGGACGCTCGGCGCCCAGCGGGTTGCCGCCGGACCCCTGGCCCTGCCCCGGGCCGGGCATCGCGCCGGCCTGCTGACCACCAACGCCGGTCGGCGGACCGGGCTGGTTGCCTTGGCCACCGGGCTGGGCGCCCGGCTGCGACCCCGGCTGCGAACCGGGTTGTGCCCCCGGTTGCGCCCCAGGTTGCGCCCCCGGCTGCCCCGACATCTGCTGCATCGCCTGCTGCAGGCTCCTGGCTGCCGACTTCGCCCCCTCGGCGCCCTGCTGCTGCTGCTCGCTCTGGCCCAGCTGCTCCTGCATCTGCTGCATCGCCTCGGACATCTGCTGCTGTTTTTGCTGCTCGGTCTGGGGCTCACTCCGGGACTCACTCTGGGACTCACTCTGGGACGCTTCGGCCGACTGCGATCCCTGCTCGCCGCCGGGCTCGGACCCCGGCTCCCCCGGTTCGCCCGGTTCGCCCGTTTCGCCCTGCTCGCCCGAGTCCCGGCTCCCGGCCTGCTGCGAAGGCTCGGCACCGGCCTCATCGCCCGGCTGCTCACCGGTTTGCTGCGCGTTTTGTTCTCCGCCCTCTTCGCCATCCTGCCCACCGGGCTGTTCGCCCGGCTGAGACACCGCCCCGGCGGTCTGCTCCTGAGCGCCCTCATCTCCGCCTTCTTGCCCGCCGTTTTGACCGTCCTGTGCCGCGTCCGCCGTCGATGGCTCCTGCGGCGGATCTTCGTCCACCGCGTCGGCCATCTTTTTCATCTGCTCGGCCATCTGCTCGGCGCGGTCGCCCGCCTGCTCGCCGCGGTCTTTCTGCTCCGCCGCGTCCCGGTTCTGCTCCGCCAGCTTTTCAGCCTGCGCCTCCTGCGTCCGGCGTTCCTGCGGCGACTGCGGAGGCTTCGCCTCTTCCAACGCATCCTTCACCGCGTCGGCGTCCTGCGACTTCTTGCCCAGCTGCTCCACCTGCTCTTCGGTCAGTCCCGCGTCACGCAGCGCCTGTTGAGCCGCCTGCTCCGCCGCCTGGGCCTGCTGCCGCTGCTGCTTGGCCCGCTGCCGCAGCTGTTCACCCATTGTCGCCAACTGCTCGGACATCTGCTGCTTCTGCGCGTCGGACAACTGGCCGTTCGCCAGCGCGTCGCCCATCCTGGCAAGCTCCTGACGGGCCTGCGCAAAATCGCTGCGGCGCATCGCCTGGGCAAACTCGGTGGCGGGGCCCGGCTCGCCGGGGTCCATTCCGCTCAACAGGTTCTCCATCGCCTGCACCTCTTTCTCCCGCGTTTCGGCCTGCTCCGACGCCAGGTCGTGCAGGTCCGACACCTCCGCCGCCGCCTCACGCCGGTCTTCGGGGTTGGTCAGGTCACGCTGGCTCAGCATCGCCGTCAGCCGTTCGCTCAGCGTCTCGGGGTCCAGGGCGTCGGCGGGCGAGCCTGCTTCCGACTCCGCGGTCTCGGGCTCCGCCTTCTCCGCCAGCGTGTCGGCCGCCTGCTTCGCCTCTTCGAGCGCGTCGCGGGCCGCCTCGGCCGTCGCGTCGGCCACCGCCGCCTGGGCGTTGTGGTTCGTCGCCCGCTCCACCAGACCCAACGGATCCAGCGACAGCACCGCCACCCCCGCGACCCCCCCCAACGCCCAGCCCCACACCCGCGTGGGCATCACCGGGAACGCCTCGCGCAGCCGCCCTTTCGCCACGCCGCCCGCGACCGCCTCGGCGTCCTCCCGCACGCGCCTCGCCACCGCGCCGTCCGCCAGCGAATCGGCGTACCGCGCCGTGCTCAGCGTGTCCTTCAGCCCCAGCCGCTCGTCCACCCGCACCGCCACGGCGTCCGCCGCCGGCCGCCCCAGTCGCGCCGCGATCAGCCCCATCGCCAACGCACCCGCCAACGCTCCGCCGCCCGCCCAGGCGTACCACGCGCCGGGCACGGCGAAACCCACCACCTGCGCCACCACCAGCGTCACCGCACTGACCACCGCCAGCACCAGCAGCGTCCACCCCGCCAGCCGCAGCCCGCGTCCCAGCACCAGCCGGCGGCGGACCCGGGCAATCGTGCGCTGGCTGGCGGTCATGGGGAGGCTCCGGCAGGGACCGTGATCTGTGATCCGTGATCCTTGAGGCGTGAGGCGTGAGGCGAAAAACCCACGTTTCTACGGCACTCAGCCGGACCACGGCGACTCCGCATTATAGAACAGGCCCCGGCCGCACTATCCAGCCGTGGGGGCCCGCACGCCGCGGTCGATGTGAAGTGGACCCCATGCGCTGACCGCCTCACTCGGATCACGGATCACGGATCACGCACCACGGATCAGGTCCCGGCCCCCCGCAGCCGCACCAGCTCGCCCAGCAACTCCACCACCTGGGTCACCGGCAGCATCGTCGCCGCGTCGCTCTTCGCCGACTTCGGGTCCGGGTGCGTCTCGATGAACAAGGCATGCACCCCCGCCGCCACCGCGCAGCGGGCCAGCGTCGGCGCGCACTCGGGCCGCCCGCCGGTGCTCGTGCCCTGCCCGCCCGGGTTCTGCGTGCTGTGCGTCACGTCGAAACACACCGGTGGGCCCAGTTGCATCATGTCGTAGAGCCCCGCGAAATCGTTGACCAAACGGTTGTAACCAAAAAAAGTTCCCCGCTCGGTCAGCATCTGCTCGGTGCAGCCCGCCTCGGCCAGCTTCGTCACCACGTTGCTCATCTCGGCGGGCGACAAAAACTGCCCCTTCTTCACGTTCACCGCCCGACCCGTTTTGGCCGCCGCCACCAGCAGGTCCGTCTGCCGGCACAGAAACGCGGGGATCTGCAGCAGGTCGATCACCTCGCCCGCCGCCGCCGCCTGGTCGGGCTCGTGCACGTCGGTCGTCACCGGCACGCCCAGCGCCTCTTTCGCCCGCCCCATCAGTTCGAGCCCCGCCGCCAGCCCGGGCCCCCGCTCGGTGTGGATGCTGCTGCGGTTGGCCTTGTCGTACGACGCCTTGAAGACGTAGTTGACACCCAGTTCCGCGCAGCGGGCCTTCATCGTCTCGCCGACTTCGATGCAGAGGTCGAAGGATTCGGCCTGACACGGCCCGGCAATCAGGGTCAGGGGCTGTCCGGGGCCGATGGTGAGGTTACCGACGGTGGTGGTTTCCATCCGGAGATTGAACCGGAAAGGCGGCCGAGAAGCAAAGAACCACTCGGCCCGGTACCACCGCCTCGCCGACTGCCCGCCTCGCTCAAGACAAGGGCGGCTGCAGATCATTCGCCGGCGAAAACACGACGCTCCACCACCCCCCAATTCGTGGGGGCCGTCTATTAAACCGCCTCGTTATCCACGGCGCTTTGCATCTTGACGCCCACGCCCCCCACTTTTTCGTGCCCGAGGGTCGGCGTTGATGACACTCGCGCCCACCCCATGCCCGCCCGCGGTACGACGCAGATCCGCTGCCGCCGAGAGCAAAGCCCATGGCGTCTAATTCCACCACGTGTGTGAGGGCCGTGTCCTTGAACGGGTCGGCCAGGCGATTCACCAACCTGGAAAACGCGGACGCATCCTGAAGGAGCGGTCTTAAATCGCACCGCCCCGCGCCCGGCATCTCGTGGATGCGTGAGTTCAGGCCCATGGGGATCCGGAAGGTGGGCCGAAGCCAGGCACGAGGCGAAACTCTCAGAATGTGTTTGGAAACCTCGTGGAAGCCGAAGGCGAGCGAGCATCGTCGCTCGCGAGGCGTCGAACCCATCTGTCGCCGGAGGCGGCGTACTCCGCCGCAGCCCCAGCCGTCCCGCAGGCCCGCGAGGTTCTCAAACACATTCTCAGGTTTACTGCCTGGCGGACTCAGTAGCCGCCCACACCCTCATCCCCCGTCACGATCGCCACCCCCGCCGAGCAACCCAGCCGGTCGGCCCCGGCCCCGAGCATCTTGAGCGCGTCCTCCCGCGTGCGGATGCCCCCGCTGGCTTTGACTTTCAGGTGGGGTGCGTGCTTGCGCATCCAAGACACCGCCAGAACGCCTGCCCCCCCGGCGGGGTGGAAGCCGGTGCTGGTCTTCACGAAGTCGCACCCGGACTCGGCGGCGGCGGCGCAGGCCACTGCGATTCGGGCCTCGCCCTCGGCCTCATCCACTCCCCCCATCAACGCGGCCGACTCAATGATGACCTTGACCACGATCTCACGCGACACCGAACGGACATTGGTGGTGACCGACAGGAAGTCCTGCACCGCCGCGGCGTGGTCTTTTGCCAGCAGGTACGGCAAGTGGGCGACGAAGTCGATCTCCTGCGCGCCGTCCTTCGCCAGGCTGGTGGCCTCGATCGCCTTCACGGTGGACTTCATCGCGCCCAGCGGGAAGCCGGCGACGGCGCAGGCCCTGACCGACGAGCCGTTGAGCGCCTTGACCACGCGCGGCAGATAGACGCCGTTGACGCACACCGACGCGAAGCCCTGCTCCCGTGCTTCGGCGCAGACGCGGTCGATGTCGGCGGCGGTGGCGTGGGCCGCGAGCAAGGTGTGGTCGATCGTGGTGGCGAGTTGGGTGGCGTTCATGTCGTGATTTTAAGTTCCTTCCGGTAACGGACCGGGTGCCAGACACCGGAGCTCATCCGCCGCCGAGCGCGTCTGCAAACCATCGGGTCAGCGTGCTCTTGTCCATGTCGCCGGACGCCACGGCGAGGGTGACCCAGGTCATCTCGTCGTTTTCCGGCAGGGGATCCGTCCGGTTGACCTTCAGGAAGACCAACGCCGACATCGCGGCCGCCCGCTTGTTGCCGTCCAGAAAGGGGTGGTTGTTGGCCAGGTAAAACAGGTACGCGGCGGCCATCGCGGCGGGCCCGTCGTGCAGGTGGTTGCCGCCGAACCTCTGCCGCGGCATCGCCACGGCGGCTTCGAGCAGCCCGTGGTCGCGGACGCCGTGAAGGCCGCCCTCGTGCCGCATCGTGTCCGCGTGGATCTGCACCACGTCGGCCACGCTCAGGAAGACGATCGCGTCGGACACGCGGCTACTCCGCGAGCTTCTTGAGCATCGGTGTGTAGGTCTCGCGCAGCTCGGCCACCGCCCGGGCCACGCCGTCCTCGCCCACGCCGACGTTGACCGGCGTGACGATCAGCCGCCCGTCGGCGATGGTCACGTCCAGCGGCGTGTTCAGGTCGATGCCCAGCTGCTCGCGCATGGTCTTGTCGATCACCAGCGCCTGGGTGTTGCCGAGCTTTTTCAGGTTGCGGACCATCGGGTGACCTTTCGGATGAGTTGGCCGCGGGGGCGGCGACGTCTAACAGCCTGTTGAAGAACCCCGCGGGGCTGCGATCGGCGAAAACAACGCCTCACTTCGTTGCCTCACCTCCCCGCAGCAACGGCTGGGGCTCGGTTCGTCGCCTCGCGAGCCGTCGTTTTCACTCGATCTCGCTCCGCGCGGGGTTCTTCAACAGGCTGCTAAGTATACCATCGGTCCACCGCCCGGCGGGCTTGAAAACCGCGTCCGAGTCAGACCGCCACCCGGGTCTACGCCTGCGAGTGCAGCCCGAACAGGTTCCCCTCGGTGTCGTGGGCCAGGGCGATGAAGCCGTAGGGCCCGATGGACATCTTCTCGCGTTCGACCCGGCCGCCGGCGCCCGCCACCCGGCCCGCCTCGACGGCGCAGTCGTCGCAGCTGAAGTAGACCAGCGTGCCGCCGCCGCCCGGCGACACCCCGTCCATGCGGGCCAGCGCACCGGCCGCCCCGGGCAGGTTCTCACCCATCGGGAAGGACCACATCTCCACCTTCATGCCCGACTCGGACGGTGCTTCCAGGGGCGACAGCTCGACCCCCAGCACCGCCTCGTAAAACGCGCGAGCGCGGGGCATGTCGCTGACGTAGACCTCAAACCAGCCGACGGGGTTCTGTTTCATCGAAGAAGCTCCGAGCAAGTGATGGCGGAAGGACCACGGGCGACGCTGCCCAACGGCTCATCCCTCGATAACCGGGCGGGCAACCGCCGTCAATCAGTCGAACACCCTCGGCGACCCCGCGACGTCCTCAAAAAAACGCTTCAGCGCCCCGTGCACCGCGTCGCGGTCCGCTCCCAGCAGCCGGTTGTGCGTGCCGCCGATGATCACCGCCAGCTCGCCCCGCGGCGCGGCCTCGGCGATCGCCCGGCCGGCGTCCAGCGGGCACACGTCGTCGGCGTCGCCGTGCAGCACCAGCAGCGGGCAGGTCACCTTTGCGGCGTCGGCCGCGCGGTCGAAGCCCGGCGGCTCGCCCAGCCCGGGGATCCAACGCAGCAGCAGGCCCGCCAGCGGCACCGCGGGGAACGCGGGCAGGCGGCGCCGCTTCATCTGCCCGCGCAGCCCGCCGTCCCAGAAGCGGTAGGGCGCGGCGACGATCAGGCCCGCGAAGCGTTCCGGTCGTGCCGCCGCGGCCTTGAGAATGAAGGTGCCGCCCATCGAGTAACCCATCAGCACCACACCGGCGGCGGTCAGCTCGGCGGGCAGCCCGTCGACCACCGCGTGCACGTCGTCGGCCTCGCGCCGACCCATTCCGCAGCGCGGCGCGGCGGCGTCGCCGTGGCCCGGCAGGTCGAACACCACGCTCGCCAGCACGTACGGCCGCAGCATCTCGGCCCGGTACAGCGACCCGAACCGGCTGTCGCGGTGGCCGTGCACCACCACGGCCACCGGCCCGTCGGGCGCGTCGCCGTCGATGATCCACCCGGGGCTCGCCGACCCGTCGCTCAGGTTGAACGTCGCCCCGGTGCCGGTCAGCCCCAGGTCGCTCGGGTCGCCCGGCCCGCCCATGCCCAGCGACACGCCCAGCGTCTTGCGCCGCGGCCGGTTCATCCCCCACAGGATGGCCGCGACCATGCCCGCGACGAGCAAGGCGTAGGCGTAGAGGAAGAGGAGGAAGAATCCGAGCACAGATACACGCTAACCGACCGGTCGCGGCGGACCTTTCGGACGCGGACCCGCGGCTTGTCGCGAAAAAAAAACTGACCTTAATGTCAGGGTCCGCTCCCTCACGGTCGCGGCTCGTTGAATGCGGCGTCCGCCGCCGAGCGAAGTTCGGCCGGTCGGGCCGCGGGGGTTGCGGTTTGGCTCGGCAGACCGCAACCCCCGCGGCCAGACCGGCAAGTGCTAAGCGAGCCGATCGGTCGCCACGTGGTAGTGCGGGTCCTCGCTGATATTCGGCTCCACCAGGTCGCCGGCCTTGCCCAGCAGCGCCCGGCACTCTTCGCTCAGGTGCGTCAGGTGCACGCGCTTGCCGCGCTGGGCGTACTTCTCGGTCACGGCGTTGATTGCCTCCAGCGCGCTCTGGTCGTACACGCGGCTGAAGTAGAAGTCGATCACCACGTCGTCGGGGTCCTCGTCGAAGGCGAACAGGTTCTTGAAGGCGTCGTCGCTGGCGAAGAACAGCGGTCCGTGCAGCTGGTAGATCTTGCTGCCGTCTTCGTTGAACTTCACGTCGGCGGTCAGGTGCAGGCTCTTCTTCCAGGCGAAGACCACCGCGGAAATCACCACACCCAGGATCACGGCGCTGGCCAGGTCGTGCATGACCACGGTGTAGGCGGCGACAAAAATCATGATGAACACGTCGCTGAACGGCACCTTGTGCCAGGTCTTGAGCGTGGTCCACTCAAACGTGCCGATCACGACCATGAACATGACGCCGACGAGCGCCGCGATCGAGACCTTCTCGATCAGCGGGGCCAGCAGCAGCACGAACAGCAGCAGACACACCGCCGCGGTGATGCCCGACAGCCGGCCCTTGCCGCCGGACTTCACGTTGATGAGGCTCTGGCCGATCATCGCGCAGCCGCCCATGCCGCCGAAAAAGCCGCTGGTGACGTTTGCCACGCCCTGGCCGATGCACTCGCGGTTGCCGCGGCCGCGGGTCTCGGTGATCTCGTCGATCAGGCTCAGCGTCATCAGGCTCTCGATCAGCCCCACGCCGGCCAGCACCAGGCTGTAGGGCAGGATGATCCACAGCGTGGCGAGGGTGAGGGGCGGCAGCAGGCCGCCGGTGGCGCTGTCCGCGTCGGTGTACTGGGGGTCCACGAAATACGGCAGCGGCAGGCCGGCCTTCATCGTCACGTCGGCGGGCTTCACCGTGTCCACCGCGGCCGCCACCTCTTCGGCGGGCAGGTGGTGGATCGCGTCGTGCAGGTCGCCGTGGCCCAGCACGGGATTCGGATCCAGCGCGACTCCGGGGCCGCTCAGCCCTTGCTCTTCCAGCAGCGCCGCGGCGGTCGCGGCCCGCCCGGTCGCCTCGGCCTTGGCCACGCCCGACACGGCCGCCGAGCGTTTGCCGTCGACCAGGATGTCCTTCACGGTGGGCGCCGTTTTCGCCGTGTCGCCGTCGGCGCCGGGGAAGGCCGCGTTGACGCCCGCCGCCAGCAGGCTGACCACCACGATGGCCGCGAGGGTGCTGGGCACCGCCTTGGTCAGCCGCGGCAGGTACTGGATGATCGCCATGGTGAGCACCACCAGCCCGATCATCAGCCCCAGCCGCGCCGGCTCCAGAAACTGCATCACCCCGTCGGCGCCCAGCGTCTTGAAGCTGCCGATCTGGGCCAGGCCGATCACGATCGCCAGGCCGTTGACGAACCCCAGCATCACCGGGTGCGGCACCATGCGGATGAGCTTGCCCAGCCGCCCCACCCCCACGGCGATCTGCAGCAGCCCGCAAAGGATCACCGCAGGAAACAGGTAGGTGACGCCGTGCTGAGCCACCAACGCCACCACAACCACGGCCATGGCCCCGGTCGCCCCGCTGATCATGCCCGGCCGCCCGCCCAGCACCGCGGTGATCAGGCCCATGAAGAAGGCCGAGTACAGCCCGATGACCGGGTCCACCCCGGCCACGAAGGCGAAGGCGACGGCCTCGGGCACCAGGGCCAGGGCCACGGTCAGGCCCGAGAGGATGTCGGCCTTGGGTGACGGCGGCAGCATCGACCGCAGCGAGAAGCGGGCCCGGGGTGCGGGGTCGGTAACGGGGTCGGCAACGGGGTCGGCAACGGGGTCGGCAGCAGAGACAGCGTGGGCCGGATCGGCCGATTCAGCGTTCATCGTGGGTTCTCGTTTCGGTCGCGGGGACGCGCGGGCGGCAGAGGATACCCGCGTACCAGGGTGCTGCGGGCCGGGTATGGGGTTTGGGGTATGGGTCCCGGGCAGACGCTCACGCGGGATATCGGGTTGAGACAAACACCAACGCCGCGGCTTGCGCGGGCTCCAGAATCCTCGGCGTTGGCCAAGGGCATCCACTCGATACCCCGCCTGCGTCCGGCTAAGACCCAAACCCCATACTCCATACCCTTGCCCGCCCCGCCCTAAACTGACCCGATGCCCGAAACCGACTCCAACCCCGAACCCGTGACCCTTCGCACCCTCCGCCACCGCGCGAAGGACGGCAAGAAGTTCGCCATGCTCACCTGTTACGACGCGACCACGGCCCGCTGGCTCTACCGCGGCGGGCTGGACGTGATGCTGGTCGGCGACACCGCGGGCAGCGTGGTGCTGGGCTTTGACGACACCATCCGCGTGCCGCTGGACTTCATGCTCACCCTGACCGCCGCGGTGAAGCGCGGGGCGCCGCACGCTTTCGTCATGGGCGACATGCCCTTTCTCAGCTACACCGCCGACGACGCGGAAGCCGTCCGCAACGCGGGGCGTTTTATGACCGAGGGCAACGCCGACGCGGTGAAACTGGAGGTCGACCACCGCCACGTGGACCTGATCGCGAAGCTGGACCGTGCGTCCATCCCCACGGTGGCCCACATCGGCTGGCGGCCCCAGCGCACCCCGCGCACCGGCGTGCCGGTGGTGGCCGGCCGCACCGACCGCGGCGTGGACAAGCTCGCCGCGCTGGCTGTCGAGCTGCAGCAGGCCGGCGCGGCCATGTTGCTGATTGAGCAGAGCACCGCCGAGGCCGCGCGGGCCGTCATCGACGCGGTGGACCTCCCCGTCATCGGCTGCGGCGCCGGGCCCGACTGCCACGGGCACGTGATTGTGCTGCAGGACTGGCTGGGCATGACCGACTGGCAGCCCTCGTTTGCCCCCCCCGGCGGCCGCGGCGGCCAGGCACTGCAAGATCTGGCCCGCAAATGGGTCGATCACGTCGAGAGCGGCCGCTACCTGGCCGACGGCGGGCCGTACGAAATGCGCGGCTGATCCCGCCCGATGCGTGCCGGGGATCCGCTCCGCGAAAAAGAGACCTCTCCCATGCGTTCCCTGCGCTACCTCGGCCCCAGCCTGATCCTCGCCGCCACCCTGGCGGCGGCGCTGCTGCTGGGCCCCGAGGCCGTACGCCGCACCGCGTGGTCGCGGACCGAGTCGCAGCTGACCGCCGTGCGCGACGGGCTGGCCACCGACCCCGACCTCGCGCTGCTGTCCAGCGCTTTCCAGCGGGTCGCCCAAGCGGTCGAGCCCGGCGTCGTCCACATCCGCGTCTACCGGCGGGCCGGCGGCGGGGTGGTCAACCGCTACGACCCGCAGTCGCCCGCCGGCAACGGGTCGGGCTGGGTCTACCGCCACGGCGCGGGTGCGGATTCCGCCGGGGCCGCGGCCGGCAACGGGCAGGACTACATCCTGACCAACCACCACGTGGTCGAGAACGCCGGCCGGATCGTGGTGCGTTTTGCCGACGGCCGCGAGTACGACGCCCGCCTGATCGGATCGGACAAGGCGACCGACGTGGCCGTGCTCGACGTCGCCGGCGGGCCCTTCCACGCCGCGGCACTCAGCCCCGAGCCGGTCGCGAAGGGGCAGATCGTCTTTGCGTTCGGATCGCCACTGGCCTTCGACTTCTCGGTCAGCCAGGGCATCGTGTCCGCCAGCGGCCGGCAGCTCTCGCTCGACCCCGGCGGCCGCTACGAGGCCTACATCCAGACCGACGCCGCCATCAACCCCGGCAACTCGGGGGGGCCGCTGACCGACATTTACGGGCGGGTGGTCGGCATGAACTTCGCCATCGCCGCTGATCCGGCGCGGCCCGGCGGCCCGCCCCCCCCTTCTGACTCGGGACTGGCCGGCTCGCGCGGGTTCCTGGGACTGGGGTTCGCCATCCCGGTGCGGATCGCCGTGCAGGTCGCTGACCAGCTGATCGAGGCCGGTACCGTCGCCCGCGGCTACCTCGCGGTCATCATCGGAGACCTCTCCCGCGACCTGGCCGCGGCACTGGGCCTGCCCCCCGACACCCGCGGCGTGCTCATGAGCCACCCGATCGTCGGCGGTCCGGGCGACCGCGCCGGCCTGCGGCCCGGCGACGTGGTCACCGCGGTGGCAGGCCAACCCGTGACGACACCCGGACAGCTGCGTTACCTCGTGTCCACCTTCGCGCCCGGGTCGACCCTGTCGCTGGAGGTGCTGCGTCCCGGGGGCCCCGATGAACCGAACACCGTGGACGTCACGCTCGACACGCTGCCCGAGCGCCCCCGGCCCGGCCGCCGCGTGCCGCGTCCCGACTTCATCCCCCGCCGGGGCTACACCCACGACGTGCTGCAGAAGTTCGGCATCGAACGCCTGGCCGACTTCGGCCCCGACGATGCCGCCGCCCTGGGCCTGCCCGACGACCCCGACGTGGTCGGGCCCATCGCGATCGACGTGCGCTACGGCTCTTATGCCCACGGCCAGCGGCTGCGGCGGCAGTCGGTCATCACCCACGTCGACCGCCAACGCGTGCGGAACGAGGACGAGCTGCGCGTCTCCCTGGCCAACCACGACCCCGACCGCCCGCTGCTGCTCACCACCCGCTACTGGGACGCGTCGGAGTTCAACGCCTACCTCACCCGCTTCGTGCTGTTCGCGCTGCCGTGACCGGGGCGGGGGGGGCGACTGCGACGTGGGCGCCGCGGTCTGAGGCGGAGCGAAGTCCGCGACGCACCCTGCAGGTCCGCGTGTGAGATCCGCAGCCATCGGCAGACCCCACACCACCGCATCCGGATCGGTTGCGGCCCCTGCGGGCCTCGACCTCCCGATAAACTGCGTGCATGCCCCCTTCCCCTGCCGCCGCCGAGCCCCCCACGGACGACCCCGCCGGACGGTCCGGCTACGTCGAACCGCCCCGTCCCCTGCTGCAGGTTCGCAACCTCAAGACCTATTTTCCGGTCAAGCGCGGCCTGCTCAAAAGCCACGTCGGCGACGTCCGCGCGGTCGACGACGTCTCCTTCGATGTGTTCGAGGGCGAAAGCCTGGGCCTGGTGGGCGAGTCGGGCTGCGGCAAGTCCACCGTGGGCCGCAGCCTGCTGCGACTGATCCCCGCCACCGCCGGCCGCGTGCACTTCCGCGGCGAGGACGTCTTCACCGCCTCGCGTTCACGCATGCGGCAGCTGCGCCGCGAGATGCAGATCATCTTCCAGGACCCGGTCGGCAGCCTGAACCCGCGCATGACCGTGGGCCGCATCGTGGGTGAGCCCATGGCCGTGCACCGCCTGCACCCGCGCCGCGAGATCCCCGACCGCGTCCGCGACCTGCTGGTCAAGGTCGGCCTGCAGCGCGACCACGCCGACCGCTACCCCCACGAGTTCTCTGGCGGCCAGCGTCAACGGGTGGGCATCGCTCGCGCGCTCAGCCTGGGCCCCGCCTTCATCGTCTGCGACGAGCCGGTCTCCGCCCTTGATGTCAGCGTGCAGAGCCAGGTGCTCAACCTGTTGAAAGATCTGCAGGACGAGTTCAACCTGTCCTACCTGTTCATTGCACACAACCTGGCGGTGGTTGAGCACTTCTGCAACCGCATCGCTGTCATGTACCTGGGCCGCATCGTCGAACTGGCCGACCGCGACACGCTCTACCGCAACCCCCAGCACCCCTACACCCGCGCGTTGCTGTCCGCCGCCCCCGTGCCCGACCCCGACGCCGAACGCCGCCGCATCGTGCTGCTGGGCGACGTGCCCAGCCCGATCCACCTTTTCAAGAACGACTCGGATGTCGCCGCCGGGGACGGCCCGTCGGCGTCCGGCACGCCCGCACCCGACGTGCCCGCACCCGACGTGCCCGCATCCGACAAGGCCGCATCCGACGATCCCGCATCCGAAAAGGATCGCGAGTTTGAGCGTCGGCCCGGCGTTGAGTACGTCACCCGTCGCCGACTGCTGCACCGGCCTGACCTCGTCGAAGTCGGGCCCGGGCACTACGTCTCGCCCGCACCCGCAGCGGATCAGCATCCGCCACGGTTCAGACCTTCGTGACTCAGGCCATCGCGTAGCGGTACGGCCCGTCCGAAACCACATGGGTCGACTCGCCGAAGATTGCCGCCCGCTGGTTCGCCGAACAGAAGCGTCTCGCCATCTCGTCGACGATGTCCACCTCGTTGACGGCGTCAAAGTTAAACGATGACTCGGCGTTGCGCCGGTGGTCAACGACCAGCACAAACACCTCGTCCACACCGCGCCGGACCTCGACCTCAAAGTCGTTGCCCCGGATGGCCTGCAGCACGTTTCGGGTTTCGGTCATCATGACGGGGATCCTGACTAAGGGAGGGGACGGTGGAAACCACTCGTCGAACCCTTGGAGGAAGGTCCGTAGAGAAGCTGGGAAATCTGGCCGGATGGAGAGCTGGCTCGTTCGTGGAGGCGGGCAAAGGCTGCCGGCCTTGATCAACTGCAGGGTTTTCACCCACCTTATATATAATACTTCGCTCCACCCTATTCTGTCCACCGTTAATCCTTGAAAAAGATTGAAGAACTTTCCCCAGGGCCGTGAACACGGTTTCCCCCCCCCCAGGCCACGCCACCGCCGCGGCGAACCGGCCCCCGGCGGCGAAGGGGCGAGTTGCCGACGGCCCGCGATTGACTACCCTGTGCGGCTCGCCCCGGCGGACGTCCCGCCCCGGCACCCCCTCCCGGTCACGCCGCGCCCGCGCGGCCCTCCAAAGGAAACCGATATGGTCCGCCTCCGTCTCAAACGCTTCGGCCGCACCCACAAGCCGTTTTACCGCCTCAACGCCATCGATCAGCGATCGCCCCGCGACGGCAAGCCCATCGAAGAACTCGGCTATTTCGACCCCACCGAGATGGACGAGGCCAAGGGCATCTCCCTGAAGGCCGACCGCATCCGCTACTGGATCGGAGTCGGGGCCCAGCCCTCGCAAACCGTCCGCGACCTGCTTGCGAAGCAGGGCATCCTCGACAAAAAGACCGGCAAGGCCATCGCGGGCGAGTGAGGGCGTAACCCATTGAACGCACAAGGGGAGAGCGTTCAGCGGGCGCCAATTCTCCCGCGTCGCCGGACGGGGACCCGGCGCCCCATGCGAGACCGTCGGGCGCGGCTCCCGCCGCCGCCACCTTCGCCAAGCCACCCCTTACCGCAAGGGCACGGACGCCCCTTGCGTGGTCGGCCCACAGGGCCGAGCCCCCGTCGCGATTAAACTCGGCTCATGCCTCCCGTATCCCCCGAGTACGCCATCGACGCACGCGGAGTGGCAGCAGCGACCGACGCACCACCCGACGCCACCGTGCCGCGTTTCCTGGCTCCGCACTACCTCGCCCTGGCCGGCGTGGCCCAGATCGCCCTCGACCATTTCGCCCCCCTCGCCGTGGTACTCCACCAGCCGTGGAGCATGCTCGGCTGGCTCCCGATGCTCGCGGGCATCGGCCTGCAGCTCGACGCCTTCCGCCGCTTCCGCGCCCGCCGTACTCCCCTGCTGCCCGGACGCCCCACCACCGCTCTGGTCACCGGCGGCGTTTACCGGTTCACGCGCAACCCCATGTACCTGGGCATGGTGCTCATCCTGATCGGCGGCGTCGTCATCGGCGGCTCGGTCGCCCCCGCGCTCGTCCCGCCCCTCTTCGTCTGGATCATCAACCGCCGGCTCATCCGCGGCGAAGAAGCACGCCTCTCCCGCCAGTTCGGCGACGCGTACGCCGACTACCGCCGCCGCGTACGCCGTTGGATCTGATTGGAGTCGCCGAGTGACCAAGTGATCAAGCGACGGGACTCGCACCTGCTCTTCGCTCCCGCGCCCCTCCGTCATCCCCGCGCAGGCGGGGATCAAGGCGCCCAGCGCTCCCCACCACCGATCCCCGTACGCTTCCCTCATGTCCGACCCCCCGTCAGATCAGCACTCGACCAGGGAACCACCTGCCCCCCCGGCCACGTCTTCGCGCCCCCTCCGCATCGACGTCCTCACCCTTTTTCCTGAGATGTTTCCCGGCGTGCTGGGCACCAGCATCCTCAAGCGCGCCGCGCAGGCCATCGCGAACCCCGCTGACCCGTCGGACATCCGCCCGCCCGTCGCCGCGTACCACGTCCACAACCTCCGCGACTGGTCCGCCGACCCCAAGCACCGCCGCGTCGACGCCCCGCCCTACGGCGGCGGCCCCGGCATGGTCATGCAGTGCCAACCCGTCTGGGACGCCGTCCACAAGCTCTCGACCCTCACAAACGGTACCGGGTCCCTTAAGGGACCCGGTACCGTTTTTGAGCGGCCCCGCCGGGTTTTCATGACGCCCAAGGGCCGGCCCCTGACCCAAAGCATCGCCGCCGACCTCGCGCGGTCCGCACACCTCATCGTGATCTGCGGACACTACGAGGGCCTCGACGAGCGCGTGCTCGACCGACTGCGTGACGACGAGGCCGGCGGCGGGCTCGACGAGATCAGCCTCGGCGACTTCGTGCTCTCGGGCGGCGAGCTCCCGGCCATGGTGCTCATCGACGCAGTGGTCCGCCTTCTGCCGGGTGCGCTGGGCCACGCCGACTCGGCCCGCGACGACAGCTTCGCGGACGGGGCGGATGGCCTGCTTGACCACCCCCACTACACCCGCCCGCCGAACTGGGAAGGCTTTGATGTGCCCGCCGTGCTGCAGAACGGCGACCACGCCGCCATCGCGGCGTGGCGGTCCGATGCCGCGCTGCAGCTGACCACCGACCGCCGGCCCGATCTGCTTGGCCTGGCGTCCGGCCGCGCTCCCGGCGCGACCGCCGACCGTCCCGCCGAGATCGTCACCCTGCGTGACGCCAGCGACGACGACCGCGACGCCCTGCGCGACCTGCACCGCGCCGCCTTCCCCACCGACGCCCAAGCCCGCATCACCGATGCGCTGCTCGACGGCCCCGACGCCCCTCTCTCGGTCGTGGCCGAACACCGCGGCCGGGTCGTCGGCCACGTGGTGCTCAGCATCATGGTCCACGAAGATGAACCCGGCAGCCGCGGCCTGCTCGCGGTCGGCCCCGTCGCCGTACGCCCCGACCACCAACGCCGCGGCATTGGCCGCGCCCTGGTCCGTGAAGCCGTCCGCCAGGCCCGCGACGTCCGGGCCGGCCGGCTCTTCGTGCTCGGCGACCCCGCATTCTTCCGGCCGCTGGGCTTCATTCCCGCCTCGGCCGAGGGCTTCACCATCGCTTTCGACCAAGCGGGCGACGCCTTCCAGACCCTCGATCTGGGGCCCCGGAGGCCGATCACGCCCGGCCGGGTCGCCTGGTCCGACACGTTCGGAATATGAACCCACACATTTTGTAAGCGACTGTTTTTAAATCGATTAAACCCTATTGACCGACGCCTTCCGCCCGGAGGGCCGCCCCCGGCCGGATTCCCCACCTCTTTGAGAGAAAACCGGTTCGACAAGAGCGTGTTCTCCGCTAAACTGTTCGGCTCGCCACACCCCACCGGGCTGAGGCGTTTTTCAGTGCACGGCCCCCCGGCCAACTCCCACGCCAACCCACTTCCACGGCCTCACGGCCCCTGCGAACTGCCCGCCATGAGCGACACAATCATCGCCGACGTCCAGAAAAGCCACCTCCGCACCCACCTGCCCGTCATCCACGTCGGCGACACCGTCGACGTGCACGTCAAGATCATCGAGGGCGAGAAGAGCCGCGTCCAGGTGTTCCAAGGCGTGGTCATCAAGAAACAGAACGGCGGCCTCGAAGAGACCTTCACCGTCCGCCGCATCGTCGCCAACGAAGGCGTCGAGCGGACCTTCCCGATGCACAGCCCCCGCATCGACAAGGTCGACATCGTGCGTCGTGGCGACACCCGCCGCGCCAAGCTCTACTACCTGCGCGACCGCGTGGGCAAGAAGCGTCGCCTCCGCGACCGCCGCCGTGGCCTCGAAACGGTCACCAAGCAGGAAGCCGCCAACGACCAAGCCCGCCAGGCCGCCGAAGCCGCCAAGGCCAAGCCCGAGACGGCCGAAGCCGCCGCCGAGTAGTTCAAACGACATCCAAACCACCCGAGGCCCCGCCCACCCGGCGGGGTTTTTTGTGCGCCGCCAACGAGCTCTACGCAGGCCATCGTCACAGGCGGATTGGCTCGTGTGTCACCGGCGGTTGGGATGCGCTGCTTGCCACTGGCGGCTTGTCCGCCAGTGCCCATGACCCACGGAAGCACTGGCGGACAAGCCGCCAGTGGCACCCAGCAGAAATCATGTGAATCAAAGAGGATCCGTTTGACCTGATGAAGCAGTATCGCAGGTACCCACACCTACCCCCTTGCGCTCGTCACCCCCTCGAACGTCAGCCCAAACTTCGCCAGATACTTCCGCACCCGATCCGAATCATTGCCCGTCTTCTTCTTCACGCGCGACACCGCAAACAGCCGCCGCCCCGCCTCCGCCATCGACCGCGACGCCCGGGCGCGGGTCGGACGCCGGCACGAGGCCGAGGCGTTGAACCAGACCTGATCGGGAAGCGGGGCCGAGGCCAAAGATCGTCGGTGGTGAGTGAATGACAAGGAGGTCGAAGCAGGCGACCCCGAAGGGTCGTCGATGCAGACCGACGAAGCTCATTCGCTTGCCACCGGCGATCGACGCCCGGCAACGCTTCCCGATCAGGTCGAGATCGGGCTCGCTCTGGAGCGCCGCGGGCGGCGCAAAAAACCATCACCCCTCCGCCCGTCACCGCTCACGACTCAACCCACCGGCCACGTACCGGGAGTCACGCCAAACAACCCCACCACCGGACCCGGACGGGGCCCGTCTTGGGATGGACTGAAAACACCGACTCATCAACCGACACCAGAAGAGGGGGCCCCGGCAAACCTCAACCTTATTTACGCCGGGGCCCACCGCACCCTGTAGAAAGCACCCACCATGAACGACTTCCCCCGCCCCGACATCATCCCCACCGGCGACGCCACCGCCATCCTCCCCCTGCCCGGCAACCACGGCGAGCCCATCACCGTCATCGGCACCGCCGCCATCCGCGGCGGCTTCGACGACGTCTGCCTGAAGCAGGCCGTCAACAGCCGCACGGCCCCCGGCATCGACGCGCTCGTGCTCAACCCCGATGCCCACCTAGGCTACGGCGCGCCCGTCGGCTGCACCATGGCCAGCAAAACCCACATCTACCCCGGCCCCGTCGGCTTCGACATCAAGTGCAGCATGAGCCTGCTGCAACTCGACCTGCCCGCCGCCGCCGTCGACGACAAAACAGTTCGCCGCAAGCTCATCGACGCCATCTGCGAACGCACGCCCACCGGCGCCGGCAAGGGCCAGCGCCAAGCCCCCCAGTCGCGCAAGGTCCACGCCGAAATCGGCAAGATCGTCGCCGTCGAAGGCGCCTCCAAGCAGGTCTGCGAGCTGCTGGGCATCCCCCGCGCGTGGCGTCATCGCTGCGAAGACAGCCACCACCTGGGCCACGACAACACCCAGGACGCGCTGAAGCTGCGCCTGGACCACCTCATCGACAGCGGCAAGTTCCCCGCCTTCGCCAACAAGATCGCCCAACTCGGCAGCTACGGCGGCGGCAACCACTTCGGCGAATGCGAAGTGGTCGAGGTCGAGCCCGGCCGCGAAGCCCTCGCCGAGCACTTCGGCCTGAAAGACGGCAAGGTCGCCTTCCTCAGCCACTGCGGCTCGCGCGGCTTCGGCCACAACCTTGCCCAGGGCCAGTTCCGCGCCCTGCAAGCCAAGTTCGACGCCTGGGGCATCCCGTACCCCGGCGGCGACAAAGAGCTGTGCTACGCGCCATTGGGTACACCCGAGGCCAACGACTACATCGACGACATGTCGCTGGGCGCCAACTTCGCGACGGTCAACCACCTGCTCATCAACGCGCTGGTGTTGGAAGCCTTCCAGGAAGTCATCCCCGGCACCACCGGAAGCCTCGTGTACCTCATCAGCCACAACATCGCCCGACAAGAAGCGGTCGACGGCAGCCTGAGCTGGGTCATGCGCAAAGGCGCCACCCGCGCCTTCCCCGCCGGGCACCACCAGCTCAAGGACACGCCGTTTGCTGAGACGGGCCACCCCATCCTCCTGCCCGGCAATCCCGTCGCCGGCAGCGCCGTCATGGTCGCCGAACCCGGTGCGGAAAAGAGCCTGTTCAGCGTCAACCACGGCGCCGGCCGCGCCCTGGGCCGCCGCCGCGCCAACCGCGAACTCGACCAGAAGACCGTCGACGCCCAGTTCGACCGCGCCGACATCTTGAGCAACTGCCGCCAGTACCCCCGCGACGAGGCGCCCGCGGCTTACAAGGACTTCGACGAGGTGTTGAAGTCCGTCAAGCTGGCCGGGCTGGCGAACGAGGTTGCGCGGCTTAAGGCGCGGTTTGTGGTCAAGGATGCCTCAAAAGCCGACGACTGACCTGCTGCGGAGTGCTGCCCGAGCAAGGCGGCGCTTCGCTTATCACGAAGGACGCGAAGAACACGAAGGCACGAAGCAAAGGCAGACGAAAAGTACGCGCATGCCATACCGAGACTTCAAACAAATCAACGGCTCCCACGGCGAAGGCGGCGGACAAATCCTCCGCACGTCCCTCGCCCTGTCGATCATCACCCGGACCCCGATCCGCATCACGCAGATCCGCGCCGGGCGTTCCAAGCCCGGCCTGCTGCGCCAGCACCTCACCGACCGCGGCGCCCACGTCGCCACGCGAGTGACCGCGTTGGTGGCGAACCTGCCCGAATCGATCGGGGAGCGGGAGCTGAAAGCGGTCCGGAAAAAGCTGGACCGCGCACCGGACAGTGCCGCAGTCGTCAGCGTGCCGTCCCCCGGCCCGGGCAACGTGGTCCTCGTCGAGGTGGAACACGAGCACGCCTGCGAGCTGTTCGTCAGCTTCGGCGCCCACGGCCGCAGCGCCGAGCGGGTCGCTCACCACGCCGCCCAACAGGCCCGGCGCTACCTGTGCAGCGCCTCCGCCGTCGGCGAGTACGGCGCCGACCAGTTGCTGCTGCCCATGGCCCTCGCCGCCCACCAAAACGGCGAAACCAGCATCTTCACCACCTACCCCCTCTCCCAGCACACCCAAACCCAGATCGACCTCATCCCGCAGTTTCTGCCGCACGTCAACATCACCCCCGCCGAGCGCGGCCGCGGGGTCACCGAATTGACGGTCCGCAAGTAGCGCCCCCCGACTGCCTTGAAAGTAGCAGGCACACTCCGTGTGCCGTTCGCGCGTTCCCCCCGCCTCCGTGCCCCGCCGCAAACCCGCGCTAAACCGCGATTGCCGAAGCGAACGGCACACGGAGTGTGCCTGCTACTTTGGGTAAACTCCGCGGTCCCATGCCCAAAGACGACGCCCCCACCAAGTCCACCGCCCAGCTCCTGGGCGACCGCCGCCAGAAGCTCAAGCGGCTCCGCGACGAGTTCAAGATCGACCCCTACGGCCAGCGCACCGACGGCCTCATCGACCTGGCCGCCGCCCGCGCCCAATTCAGCGCCGAGGCCGACGCCGCCCGCAAGGCCGCAGTGGCGGAAAATCCCGAAACCGCCACTGACGACCGCCCCCGCGTGTCCGTCGCCGGCCGCGTGGTGCAGCACCGTGTCATGGGCAACCTGATCTTCATGGTGCTGCGCGACCACTCGGGCGACCTTCAGGTGGCCGTGAGCAAGAAGACCGTCGGCCAGCCCGGCTTCGGCTTCGCGAAGATGACCGACTACGGCGATATCGTCACCGCCGTCGGCGCGCTGGGCACGACCAAAACCGGCGAGGTCACCGTCTGGGCGGGCGAAGGCGATTCCGTCGGCGAAGCGGTCTCCTCCTACCGCATCCTCACCAAGTCCCTCGCCCTCCCACCCAACAAGCACCAGGGCCTCACCGATCCCGAGACCCGCTACCGCAAGCGCTACGTCGACCTCTACGCCAACCCCGAGGGCATGGCCACGATGAAGACGCGCTCGCGCATCATCAAAGCCACCCGCGACTTCTTCACCGAGCGGGATTTCCTAGAAGTCGAAACCCCCATGATGCAGGCGGTCCCCGGCGGCGCTGCCGCGCGGCCGTTCGCCACCCACCACAACGCGCTGGACATCGACCTGTTCCTGCGCATCGCGCCCGAGCTCTACCTCAAGCGTCTGCTGGTGGCCGGCATGCCTCGCGTGTTCGAGATCAACCGCAACTTCCGCAACGAGGGCATCGACCGCAGCCACAATCCCGAGTTCACGATGCTGGAGCTCTACGAGGCCTACGGCGACCTCTACACGGTGATGGACCACACCGAACACCTGTTCCGCCACCTGGCCGAATCGGTCTGCGGCGGCACCACGCTGCCCTACGGGGAAGGCGAACAAGCAGTACAGGTCGACTACACGCACTTCGCCCGCGAAAAATACCTCGACCTCTTCAACCGCCACAACGATTTTGACCACTCCGACCACGCCGCGCTGGTCGCCAAGGGCGAGGCGCTGGGTATAAAAACCGACGGCGTCGACCACGAAGTGCTTTTGAACAGCGTGTGGGAAGAAACCGTCGAGCAGCACCTGATCCAGCCCACCTTCGTGATCGACTACCCCGCCAGCCTCTGCCCGCTGACCAAGCGCAAGCCCGACGAGCCCGAGCTGGCCGAACGCTTCGAGCTCTTCGTCTGCGGCATGGAGCTGGCCAACGCCTACACCGAGCTGAACGACCCCGACGTGCAGGAGGCCAACTTCAAGGAGCAGGTGGCGGGCGAAGACGACGAGGCCGCGACCTTCCGCAACGTCGACGAGGACTTCTTAGAAGCCCTCCGCGTCGGCATGCCCCCCGCCGGCGGCCTGGGCATCGGGATTGACCGGCTGGTGATGCTGCTGACGAACCAGCAGTCAATCCGGGACGTCATTCTGTTCCCGCTGATGCGTCCACAGGGGTGATTTGAGCCGCAAGGAGCCAAGGCATGTATCGCGAAGAATCGAAGAGCGCGAAGAACGCGAAGGAAGGCAGGGTACTTTCGGACGCACTGGAGGCGTTGTCGTATGAGGTGATCGGTGCTGCGATTGAAGTCCATCAAGAACTTGGGCCGGGGTTTCTTGAATCGGTCTACGAAGAAGCGATGGAGATGGAACTCAACCGACGGAAAATCCCGTTCGAACGCCAGCTGATGGTCAAGCTGTGGTTTAAGGGCGAAGCGATGAAGAAGAAGCACCGTCTCGATTTTTTCATTGATCGGCAGCTGGTCTTGGAACTAAAAACGGTTGCCGAAATTGAACCACTGTTCAAACGCACCGTTAATTCCTACCTCAACGCCACGCAAACCGATCTCGGCCTCATCATCAACTTCAACGTGACCCTGCTCAGAGACGGCATCGCCCGCGTGATCCGCCCGCTACCCTGAAAACCCTCTTCTTCGCGGCCTTCGCGCTCTTCGCGGCCTTCGCGACACCTGCCTTGGCCCCCACGCATAGCGCCCCCATGTTCAAACTCCTCCTCGTCTCCAAATACCTCCGCCGCAAGCTGGCCCCGCTGTTCGCGGCGCTGGCGGTGATGCTGTGCACGGCGATGGTGATCATCGTGATGAGCGTCATGGGCGGGTTCCTCGAGAACTTCCGCGAATCGGCCCACGCCCTGACCGGCGACCTCGTGGTCGAGGGGCCGCTGCAGGGCTTCACCGGTTACGAAGAACTGGTCGCCGCGATCGAAGAACTGCCCGAGGTGGCCGCCGCCGCGCCCATGCTGCGGGCCGTGGGGCTGGTGAACTTCCGCGACACGGCCAAGCCGGTGCAGCTGCAGGGCGTGGACTTCCGGAAGCTGGAAGAAATCGTCGGTTATAAGAAGACGCTGCTGTGGAGCAACGACCAGCTGCGCGAGCACGTCGGCGACCCGCAATCCGAGCTGGGCAGGGCCTTCGTGGCCAAGATGACCCGCGACTACCCCATCGACCCCGGCCCCGAGGCCGGCGCCAAGGTGCCGGTTCTGGGCCTGCCCGAGGCAGTCATGGGCGTGGAGGTCTACCCCTTTCAGCGACGCAACGACGACGGCGACTACGAGATCGACCGCGCGCGGGCCGGCGAGAAGCTGCCGGTCACCGTCATCCCGCTGACCGAATCCGGCACGGTGGGCACGCTCGAGCCGGTCCGCAAAGAGATCCTCATCACCAACGAGGTGAAGAGCGGCCTGTACGACATCGACGCCAGCGCCGTGGTGCTGCCCTTCACCACGCTGCAGGCCATGCTGAACATGCAGCCCCGCACCGGCTTTACCGACTTCGACCCCGACACCGGCCGCGGCGGCGAAGAGGTGGCGATCCCCGGGCGGGCGAACCAGGTGGTCATCAAAGTCGCCGACGGCGCCGACCTGCTCGACGCCCGCGACAAGGTGCAGTCGGTCATCACCAAGCAGTGGGAAGACCGCCCGCTGCAGTTCCCGCCGCTGGCCCGCACGTGGGAAGAGGTGCACCAGAACATCCTGGGCGCCGTCGAAAACGAGAAGGGCCTCGTGACCTTCCTCTTCGGCATCATCGGCCTGGTGGCCGTGGTCATGGTCGCCACGACCTTCTACATGATCGTGCTGGAGAAGACCCGCGACATCGGCGTGCTGCGGGCCATCGGCGCCAGCCGCGGCGGCATCATGGGCATGTTTGTGGGCTACGGTCTGGCCATCGGCGTGGTCGGCAGCCTGCTGGGTCTGGCGATCGCCGTCGCGGTGGTCACCAACCTCAACGAGATCCAGGCGCTCCTGAACAGCTGGTTCGGCTGGCAGATGTGGGACCCCAAGACCTACTTTTTCGACCGCATCCCCGACACCGTGAACTACACCGAGGCCCTGCGGGTCGTCGCGGGCGCGATCGTCAGCAGCGTCATCGGCGCCTTCATCCCCGCCTGGATCGCCGGGCGGCTGAAGCCGGTGGATGCGCTGCGGTATGAGTAAGGCATTCAAGTCAGAAATCGCGAAGCAAGCGAAGAGCGCGAAGGCCGCGAAGAAGAAGACCGAATTGCTCACCTGCACGCTGGTTCGACCCGTTCAATGCCTTGCTTTGCGATCTTCGCGCTCTTCGCGGCCTTCGCGACCCTGACTTTCGTTGCTGACCTACGCCATGCCTGACACCCACATCGCCACCCCCAATTCCGCCACCCCACCCATCCTCCGTGCCGAGGCCATCGAGAAGACTTACCGCATGGGCGGCAAGGATCTGCGCGTGCTGAAGGGCGTGGACTGCGAGGTCCGGCCCGGCGAGTTGCTGGCAATCTTGGGACGCTCGGGCAGCGGTAAATCGACCCTGCTTCACCTGCTGGGCGGGCTGGACCGGCCCGACGGCGGGCGGGTGTTCTACGACGGCGACGACGTGTACGCGCGGCGGGGTCGCGCCCTCGACCGCTACCGCAACCACTCGGTCGGCTTCGTGTTCCAGTTCTACCACCTGCTACCCGAGCTCTCGGCGCTGGAAAACGTGACCGTGGCGGCAATGCTGCAGCGTGGCGTGGCCGGCTGGCTGGGCGTCAAGAAGCAGCTGACCGAGCGGGCCTCGCATCTGCTCGACGAGATGGGACTGGCCGACCGCATGAAGCACCGCCCGGCGAAGCTCAGTGGCGGCGAACGCCAGCGCGTCGCCATCGCACGGGCGCTCATCAACGGACCCCGCGTGCTGCTGGCCGACGAGCCCACCGGCAACCTGGACCAGAAGACCGGGGCGTCTATCCTGGAACTCTTCGACCAGCTGCACGCCGGCGGCCAGACCACCGTGATGGTCACGCACGACCCCAAGGTGGCCGATGCCGCGGACCGCGTGGTCATGCTGGCGGGCGGCCGGCTGGCGGGGACGGCGATAGCCGCCGAAAACGCAAGTTAAATGCACAAAGCGTCATCCCGACGCGAAAAGCAGCGCGAGCAGCGTGTGGGTTGAGTTTTTTGATGGGTGCTTTCCGCTCTGCGCTTTGCGCTCCGGGTTTGCCTCCCGTCCCGAATCAGCTATTTTCTAAGCTATCACCCGCCCTGCACGGTGGTCGTCGACCGCGCTCGGTTTCCTTGGGGAATCCGACCGGTGTCCGGAGGAAAGCGCCTTTCTCGATCCAATCCCAGGTAGACCGACCACCATGAAGATTCTCCTCACCACCACCAGCTACCAGGACACGCCGGGCGCCCACCACCAGACCCTTGAAGACTCGGGCTTCGAGGTGGTCCGCGGCCGCGGCCCGCTGCACGAGGCCGAGATGCTGAAGCTTGTCCGAGAGCACGGCGGCTTCGACGGCCTGCTCAACGGCGACGACGAGATCACCGCCAAGGTGATTGACGCCGCCCTGGCCGCCCCGACCCCGCTCAAGGTCATCGCCAAGTACGGCATCGGGCTCGACTCGATCGACGTGGCCCACGCCAGCACGCACAAGATCCCGGTGCTCTTCACCCCCGGCGTCAACCACACCACCGTGGCCGAGCACGCCTTGGGCCTGATGATCGGCCTGGCCAAGCACTTCAAGATGCACCTGCGCGAAGTCGAAGCCGGCAACTGGAAGCGCCAGACCGGCACCGAGCTGGCTGGCAAGACGCTGGGGATCATCGGCATGGGCCGCATCGGCAAAGAAGTCATCAAGCGCGGCGCAGCCTTCGGCATGCCGGCCATCGCCCACGACCTGTACTGGGACGACGACTTTGCGAAGCAGTACGACGTCAAGAAGGCCGCCAGCGCCAAACAGGTGCTGACCGAAGCCGACGTGATCAGCCTGCACATGAACCTGACCGAAGAAAACCGCGGCTTCATCAACACCGCCATGATCGCGCAGATGAAGGACACCGCCATCCTCATCAATACCGCCCGCGGCGGGCTGGTGAACGAAGAAGACATCGCCGAGGCCTGCAAGGCCGGCAAGCTGGGCGGCTACGGCACCGACGTGGTCAACGTCGAGCCGCTCAAGCCCCCCCACCCCTACCTGGGCGTGGACAACATCATGCTGACCCCGCACATCGGCAGCCGCACGGTCGAGAGTGTCGGCCGCCAGGCCATGCGGGCGACCAAGAACCTCGTAAACTTCCTCAACGGCGAGAAGGACTTCATTCAAGCGAACAAGTTCTAAAACCCCGAAAAACGAACCGCCAAGACGCCAAGGACGCCAAGGAAGGCGAACGGACGTGGCCTGACGGCAACATCGTTTGGGAGGGCGACGCTCCGACCGAGACGTGTCCCATGCGACACCAACTCGGTCTGAGCCTCGCCCTCCCGAAATCCCAACCCCACCCGCGAGATGCCTTGCTTGGCGTCCGTGGCGTCTTGGCGGTTAAATTGCCTTTCCCTGCCCCCGCTTAACCCCGCAAGAAAGCTCTCCATGCCTGACTCCAAAAAATCCGACATCGGCCTCATCGGCCTCGCCGTCATGGGCCAGAACCTGGTCCTGAACATGGCCGACCACGGCTACCAGGTCAGCGTCTACAACCGCACCACGTCGGTCACCGAAGCCTTCATGGTCGACAACAAGAAAAACGAGCCCTCGGCCGAGCGCGTGCTGGGCTTCGACAGCCTGCCCGAGTTTGTCGAATCTATCGCCAAACCCCGCAAGATCGTGCTGCTCGTGCAGTCCAAGGCCGTGCTGCCCGACGATCGCGACGCGGTGGACAAAGTCATCGACCAGCTGCTGCCGCTGATCGACAAGGGCGACATCATCATCGACGGGGGCAACAGCAACTGGAACGCCACCATCCGCCGCGAGAAAGACCTCACCGAGGCCGGCTACGAGTTCATCGGCTCGGGCGTGTCGGGCGGCGAGCTGGGAGCCCGCTTCGGCCCCTCGCTGATGCCCGGTGGCTCGGCCAAGGCCTGGGAAAGCCTCCGCCCCATCTGGGAGGCCATCGCGGCCAAGGTCGATCCCAAAACCGGCAAGGCCATCGAGACCTACAAGAAGGGCGTGCCCATCACCGAGGGCGAGACCTGCACCACGCACATCGGCACCGACGGCGCCGGCCACTACGTCAAGATGGTGCACAACGGCATCGAATACATCGACATGCAGCTGATCTGTGAGGCCTACAACCTCATGAAGAGCCTGCTGGGTCTGAAGCCCGACGCCATGAGCAAGGTCTTCGGCGAGTGGAACGCCGGCCTGCTCGACAGCTTCCTGATCGAGATCACCACCGACATCCTGCAGCAGCGCGACCCGGAAAACGCGGGCGACTTCTTCGTCGACAAGGTGCTGGACACCGCCGGCCAGAAGGGCACCGGCAAGTGGACCAGCACCAGCGCCCTGGACATGGGCATCCCCGCCAACGCCATTGCCGAGGCCGTCTTCGCCCGCTGCCTGTCCGCGCTCAAGGAGGAGCGGGTTCAGGCGAGCAGCCAGCTGAATGGCCCCAGCGAGAAGACCGACGTGGGCAACGCCGAAGCTTTCATCGAGGCGATCCACGACGCGCTCTACAGCTCCAAGATCTGCGCCTACGCCCAGGGCTTCCAGCTGATGACCGAGGCCCAGACCGAGTACGACTGGAAGCTGGACTTCGCTGAGATCGCCAAGATTTTCCGCGGCGGCTGCATTATCCGCGCCCGCTTCCTGCAGAAGATCACCGAGGCCTACCAGAACAACCCGGGCCTGGTGAACCTGATGCTCGACCCCTTCTTCAAAGGCGAGCTGCACCGCTGCCAGCAGAACTGGCGCAGGGTCGTGGCCATGGGCGTGCTCAACGGCGTGTCCACCCCCGCATTCAGCTCGGCCCTGGCCTACTTCGACGGCTACCGCTCGGCCGTGCTGCCCGCCAACCTGCTGCAGGCCCAGCGCGACTACTTCGGCGCCCACACCTACGAGCGCACCGACAAGCCCCGCGGCCAGTTCTTCCACGTCGACTGGCCCGTGGACGGGCGGCCGCAGGAAAAGGCCTAGCGCCGCCGGGGTGGCGGCTCCTCGGGGCCTGAACGTCCGGCCGCCCGGACGCTCAGGCCACTCGTCGGCCGCCAAGGGCCTGCGGCCCTGCTCGAAACCCATCAGACCCCCGGCAGCTGCCGGGGGTTTTTCGTTTCCTCACGCCGCCGACAAACGTCCCGCCTCTGCTTCCGGGTGCCGCGGGTTTCAACCCGTGCCCGTCGCGGCGGATCCCGGCCTTCTACCGCATCCCACCGATTACACTCGGACGCGGCCTCGGCAAGTGCACGCACATTGCCGGCGGCCAACACCGTCCCCTCCACCGAACCTCCTCCGAACCCTCACGGCCGGCGAACTCTTCCGCTGATCGATCTTTCTCCGCTTTTCGCTTTTTAATTTTGAGCGTAGCGAAATGCCCACCTACACCTGCTTCTGCCCCACCAACGGCCGCTCGGTCGATGTGCTCCACGCGATGCGTACCACCCACCGCACCTGGGAGGAGGTATGCGACGCGGAGGGCGAAGACCCGGGCCCCACTCCGCCGGACACGGGTGTCGAGAAGCTGCTGGGCACCGGCATGGTCCTGACCTACAAGCGATCCGAGTTCAAAAACTGCGACGTCTCGCCGATCGCCGGCGGCTGTTGCGGGGGTGGATGCGGGCCGCGGTGAACCCGCGGTCGATCGGCCGGTTCAAGGCCCACTTGCGGTTATCCTTACCGCCATGCCCAACCTCATCTTCCCCGCCGACACCCACCACGCCCTGGTCACCGCCGCCTACCTGCACCGCGGCTTCACCGCGGACGAGAGCGGGCAAGCCGCCCGCTTCTGCGAGCTGGCCGCCACCCACGGCATCAAGACCCACAACGCGCTTAAGGCCTTGCATCTGGACCACCTGTTCGGCAGCGGCAACACCAAGTCGCCCGGCTGCGTGCCGGCCGCCGAGATCAAGAAGCTCCCCAACCGCTTTGCCGCGGCCGAGGTCTGGGACGCGCAGAAGAAGCTCGGTCAGGCCACCGCCTTCGAGGCCATCGCCGCCGCCGAGAAGCTGGCCGACCAGTACGGCGTGGGCATGGTCAGCGTCGACCACGCCTTCCACTATCTCTGGGGCGGCGGCTACGTGATGGACTCGGCCAAACGCGGCTACATCGCCTACACCAACTGCACCGCGGCCCTGGCCGAGGTCGTGCCCTTCATGGGCAAGTTCCCGACGCTGGGCACCAACCCGCACTCGTGGGGCTTCCCCACCGTCGACGCCATCGGCTACCCGGTCGTGATCGACTGGGCCACCAGCACCGTGGCCATGGGCCGGGTGCAGCAGTTCAAACGCGAGGGCCAGACGCTGCCCCCCGACTCGGCCGTGGACGCCGACGGCAACCCGACGCAAGACCCCCACAAGGTCAAGTCGCTGGTGCCCTTCGGCCGCCACAAGGGCTACGGGCTGGCGCTCATCAACGAGATCGTGGGCGCCTTCATCGGCGGCGGCCTGCCCACCCTGCGCTCCCGCCCCGAAGACGTGCCCGCCGGCACCGACGGACTGCCCGCCGAAAAAACCACGCCCAATTTTTTCTTCCAGGTCATCCACCCCGATGCGCTGAGCAGCGGCCTGTTCAGCGGCGGCCGCGACCAGGCGAAGAACGTCAAGGCCACGCTGGAGGACATCCTGGGCCACGGCAACGACCAGTGCATCCTGCCCGGACAGATCGAGCACGAGGCATCGGTCAAAACCGCCGAGGCCGGCGGGCTGCTGTTCACCGAGGCCGAGGTCAAGGAGTTCGCCGAGTTGGCGGACGAGTGCGGGTTCGCGTTTGACGCCGCGACCCTGAAGCCGGCCGGCTGAGTTTGAATAGTGCGGGCACCATTCGTGACTCAAGATCGCTTCGCTCATGCACGTAGGACACGTAGACACGTAGACACGTAGAAAGACAAAGCACGATCCGACTGCCTTTCCACGTGTCTACCAAACTACGTGTCCTGCGTGTATAAGCGGAGCGCTGCTTCGGTCCCCGATCGAGCCGCCATCGTGTGGCGAACAACCGCCTGTTTCCACCCGAGGCACACGCTGATTTCCCGACACCGCGGAGTTTCATATCGGCCTCACCCTCCACTACCACTACGCCTCGCTCACCGCCGACTCCGCGCAGGCCGAAGCCTGGGTGCGGGCGTGGCGCGACTTCGCCGCGGGCCTGAGCCTCGGGAGAATCACCGGGGTCCTCCACGAAACCTTCGACGACCAGGACGTCGACGACTTCGGCGCGTTCTACCCCGGGCGACGTATGCTCGAAACCGCGATCGAACGTCCAAACCAGGAGGCCAGGCCCGAGCCGAAGCCGCTGGTCCCGATGACCGACGAAGAGATCGAGGCCGCCGCCCAAGAGCTCGTCGACAGCTGGGAAGAGAGGCCTGACCGAGTCGATGCGGGCCTCGAAGAACAGACCTCCAAGCAGGAGGTCCGCGAAAGGTTCGCCGCCGAGATCATCGAGGTCACCGGCGGCGGCTGGATCGACCTTCACCCCGACGAGTGCTGGTTCTTCTGGATCAACGCCGACGGATCCGAGCCCCTGCTGATCGGCCTGGCCCGCTACCCGGCGGTTGTCGAGCACACCGTCGGCGGCGACTCCGTGCCGTTCGAAACCGGCCTGGGCACCGGCTGGCACTGGGAAGGCTTCGCCAAAACCCAGTACGCCAGCCTGCCCGAACACGGCGGCGACGACCACTTCGTGAAGGTCCACACCGGCTTTGTCAAGATCCTCGACCGCATCCAACTGGACCTGCCCGACATCAAGGTCACCGACGAGAGCGGCTACGCCGACCACCGCGACGAGACCCGGCTCCGCAAAGAGATCCGCAGGTGGAACGGCCTGGTCGCCGGCGTCGCCGGCCAACTCAGGGATGCCGGCCACGCCGCCGAAAGTCCGATTTTCGACCACCCCGAGTTTGAGCACCTCGAAGCTGAGGGCGACGATGCATTCAACGATTGGGATCTGAAGCTGAAAGAAGAAAATCGCAGAAAACGCGGCGTGGATCCGGATCAAGAGGATTAACCGCAAAGACGCAAAGGTCGCAAAGAAAGACAGAGGAGAAGAGCCGAAGACGCAGATCTCTACGTGTTTGGGTTGCCTTCCTTTTCTGACTCTTTGCACCTTTGCGGTTCAATTTCTTCGTTTCCAATCGAACCAACCCGCGTAAACTCTGATCATGCCCAAGCTCAAGCTCAAGGCCTACTTCAAGACCCCGTCCGACATCAAGGTCGGCGTCATCGGCTACGGCGGCGCCTTCAACATGGGCCGCAGCCACCTCACCGAGATGAAGCGGGCGGGCATGACTCCGTTCGCCGTCTGCGAGCTGGATCCCGAACGGTTAAAGGTCGCCACCGAGGACTTCCCGGGCATCGAGACCTACGCCGGCCTGGACGCCATGCTGAAGCACAGCGGCGTCAACCTGCTGGTCCACATCACCCCGCACAACCTGCACTACCCGCTGGCCGCCAAGTGCGTCCGCGCCGGCAAGCACGTCGTCACCGAGAAGCCTTTCGTCGTCACCACCTCCGAGGCCGACCGGCTGATCGCCCTGGGCCAGAAGCACAAGGTCGTGGTCAGCACGTACCACAACCGCCACTGGGACGGCTGGATCACGCGGGCCGTGCGGGAGATCGTCGAGAAGAAGACCATCGGCGAGGTCTACAAGGTCGAGGCCCACGCCGGCTCCTACGGCATGCCCCAAGACTGGTGGCGGACGAGCCGCAGCATCTCCGGCGGCGTGCTCTACGACTGGGGCGTGCACCTGCTGGAGTACGCCCTGCAGGTTGTCGATTCCGACATCGTCGAGGTCAGCGGGTTCGCCAAGGAGGGTCACTGGGCCGGCCTGATGAAGCCCCGCCAGCCGTGGAAAGAGGACGCCAACGAGGACGAGGCCACGGCGATCGTCCGCTTCGCCAACGGCACGCTGCTCAACCTCTCGGTCGGCCAGCTCCGCAGCGACCCCAAGCCCTTTCACCTCGGCTTTTACGGCACCGGCGGGGCCTACGAGATCCAGATGTACGACAAGTGGACGACGCGTCGCCCCGACCGCAAGGGTGAACTCGTCGAGAAAACCGGCAAGCACCCGGCGTCGAAGGGGCACCTCTACTATCAGAACGTCGCCGACCACCTGACGGGCAAGGCCGAGTTGGTCATCACCCCGCAGTGGGCCCGGCGGCCGATCCACATCCTGGACCTCGCGGGGCGGTCGGCGAAAGCGCGGCGGGCGTTGCGGGCGAAGTACACGTGAGTGGCGGCGGCTCCGCAGGAGAACGGGGGCGTCTCGGTACGCCCGCATTTCGCAGAGCCGGGACGAAGGAATAGCTCATTGCCCGCCATTGCCTCGCGTGGGCAATCGGGGGTCTAAGCACCAAGAGTCCCCAGGCCACGTCCTATCCGGGTGCGGAAGCCGCTCGCGGTCGATCCCAGGGCAGCCCATTTTCAAACCAGTCGCGCACCGTGGTCGCAACCCCTCCCGGCGTCACCGCCAGCCGAGCCGCGATGTGCTGCGTATCCACCGCCAGCCGACGCTTACCCCGGCGCAAAAGACGCGCGACCGCGTCGAGGAGCTTCAGGTAAGCACCAAACGTCAAAGTTGTGCCGGGCATCAACGACCCGGAGGGCTTCATCGCCCCCGGCTGACCGCCGCCCACCGCCATCCACCAGCCACGCCGTTCGCACAGATTGGCGGAACCCGCCTGTGCCGCAGTCGCTCTCCTTTGCCGCTTTGACGGCTCCCCCAGCCGCGCGGCGAGGGACGTGTGCTCACCGGCTTCCGGCGTGTCGCATAGTCCCGCAGCAAACGGATTCAGGTCGATGTAAGCCAGCGTCGTCAGCAGCTGCGCCTCGTCGTTCACCCGCTTGCACTTGAACCGGCCCGCCCACACCGACCCCACGGTTTCGTCCAGCCGGTTGATCTGCTGCGACACCTCCTGCTTGAGTTCCTTCATGAACTGCGAGATGCACATCAGCTTCGCGCGCGCCGCCTCCACCGCAGCCGGATCGCTGGCCAGCACAGCCAGGTGTTCGTCCTCGACATCCACCGGCTTGAAGTATCCGTCCCGCGGCGGATGAAGCCCAAGCCAACGTCGCGCCACCTCCCGCCCCGACCATGCACGAGCCGCCTCACCATCGACTTTCAGCAGCAGGTGAACATGGTTGTCCATTACCGAAAATCCCGCCACCCCCACCGCCGTATAGGTGGCCAGCCGCTCCAACTGCCGCAAAAGCAGCTCTTTCCGGGCATCATGTGAGTCATCATCGCCCCCGAGAAGATGCAACTGACGCGTACACCGCGAAATCACGTGATAGCAGACGCATTCCACAAGATCGATCTGCGAACGGCGGTTCATGCGGGCCATATCGACGAGCCTATTGCCATCATCGAACCTTGTCAAGGGGCCAGGCCCCTTGATTGCCCTTGATTGCCTTGTCAAGGGGCCAGGCCCCTTGATTGCCCCGCGGGCGTCGAGCCACTGCCGCCGCGGCGTGTTCCGACGTCTTGCTCTCTCGCCCCCCGTAACGGGCGAGAAAGACAGGTGAGCGTCCGGTCCCGCGATCGCTCAGCGCCGTCGAGATGCGCCCCGGTACTCTCCCGCATGTCCTGCGCGTCTTGTGCGGCCCCGCGCTGCCTACGCGGCCAGCGCACACCCAATCCATTTTCTGGCATTCGTTTACAGCTCATCCTCGGCGATCCGTCGATTCCCTATAAGTTTGGCTAAAATCTCCAAGTCCCGCTTGATGTGTCAACAATTTCTGGTAATCTACTTTACTTCCGAGCCGGACAACCTTCCGGATCGACCCGGCCAGACCCTGGCCTTTTTACTCCCCCCCCATCCCCTGGAGGATCCCATGCAGCTTTTGAAATGTTCCGCCCTTCTGATCACTGCTTCGGCAGCCAGCCTGTCGGCCAACGCCGCCGTCGTAACGATCAACGACCTGCAAGTCACCGGGGCAACTAACACCGCAGATCCGCTCAACATCCCGCTCACCGTAACGGGCTTGGATCTGGACGCCGATGGCTCGTCCAACGACTCGGTTACTTTCACGCTGAGCGCTGCAGGTGGAGGGGCAAACCAAAGGATTTGGGGTCAAGGTATCGATACCGGCTTCGGCAACCTTAACAATGTCACGGTCACCGTGACGGGCGTGTCGGGAACCACGACCGACTCCGGAGACATCATCGTGTTCGACGGTTTTACTGGTGCCACTGCCGGAATGGGCTCAGGCGACGCTCATACGCGTAATGTTGACATCAACGGCGCCACGGTCAATCTGGCCACTCCGGGCGGAGGTTTCTCGTTCCAACAGGTTGAAGCCCTTTTCGCGCTGACGCCGTCCGTGCTCTTCGATAACTCGGGTGGAACTGGCGGCTCGATCGTCGCGCGTGCCTACGACCTGCAGTTCAGCACGGTCATCCCCGAGCCCGCCAGCTTCGCGCTGCTCGGCCTCGGCGGCATTGCCCTGCTGGGCCGTCGCCGCAGCGCCTGATCGACACCGATCAAGGGTTCGAACGAATCATGCGAAGCTGCCACCCGAAAGGGTGGCAGCTTTTTTTCATTTCTGCACGGGTCTGCCGGTGGAGGTCAGGGCGACCGCCCTGACCTCAGGCCGCGGGCCTGACTGGGGTCGCGGCCGCGACGGAGGTGCGGAATCAGGGGCGGCGCGACAGACGGGTCCAACTCCCTTTTTCCAAAGCGAAAAAGGGAATCGGACCCTGAAGGCAGCGCCGCGGACTTTCGGGCTCATTACGCCGTGGCATGGACTCACGTGAACGGGGGCCCCGACCCCACGCGGACGAGAAGGCAGGGGCGGGTCCGGCTTTGCGGACGCGCCCCTGGCGCCGAGCCGCGTCCCGGCGCGAGCCGCGTAAGCTGGGCCCATGGCCGATGTCGAACTGGGACCGGAGACCGAAGACGCCGCGGGGTGGTGCTACGAGGCGTCGGTCTTCGCCGACGGCCGGGTGCACCGCTGCTTCCTCACCCTCAGCTTCGCGGACTACGACCTGTGGTGCCGAGGGCAGCACAAGCCCTCGCGCGTGGCGCGGGCCGCGCTGGCTTACTTCCTGGAGCACGAGCCCGCCATTGCGTTGCCCAACCGGCTGGACTGCGCCACCCTGCGTCGTTCGCGGCCGCAGGTGGACGCCGAGCTTCCCGGGCGCGTGTGAGAGCCAACCGTGACGGGTCGCGGGCGGGCAAGGGCCACGAAGCCCGGGTGACGCGGGGCCGCGATGCAGGTGGCGCCGCGCAAGAGGAAGGCGTTGAGAGACGCGGGCGACAAACGCCCGCCCCCCAAACACGAGAGAAGTCATTCGACCGCCCCCAACCCCCAGTCATCGGGGTCAGACTCACGACTCGAACCCGGCCGCCCCCGGCACCGGCGTCCCCTGCCACCCGCCACTCCCAAGGCAGCACCGCCGTCACCCCAAAGCCCAAGGCCGGGTTCGGGTCCGGGCCTGACCCCAGGCCATGCAGGGGCCTTGCGGGGCTTGAATAAGCCCGCGACACGCCCCAAGCAGAAGACGTCCGCCTTATTCGAAGCCCCGGTGGGCAAGGGCCACGAAGCCGGGTGACGCCGGGCCGCGATGCAGGTCGCGCCACGCAAGAGGAAGGCGTTGAGAGACGCGGGCGACAAACGCCCGCCCCCCCAAACACGAGAGAAGTCATTCGACCGCCCCTAACCCCCAGTCATCGGGGTCAGACCCACGACTCGAACCCGGCCGCCCCCGGCGCCGGCGTCCCCTGCCACCCGCCACTCCCAGGCAGCACCGCCGTCACCCCAAAGCCCAAGGCCGGGTTCGGGTCCGGGCCTGACCCCAAGCCATGCAGGGGCCTTGCGGGGCTTGAATAAGCCAGCGACACGACTCAAGCAGCAGACGTCCGCCTTATTCGAAGCCCCGGTGGGCAAGGGCCACGAAGCCGGGTGACGCGGGGCCGCGATGCAGGTCGAACAACGCATGAGGAAGGCGTTGAGAGATGTCGGCAACTCTTCTGGCGCGCTGCCTACGACGAAGGCATCTCCCGGCTCGAAGAGGCCGCACAACGAAGAACCCCGTCGGCGACGACTTACAACCCCCGCAGCCGTTCGCTCGGTGGTTCAGGCTCGCGCGTCGCACCCGCGTGCCGGGTGACTTCGGCCACTGCCCACCGGCGGGCGCGATTAAGGCGCACGTCTTCTGCTCGGCCGCGTCATTGGCTTAATCCGCCCGCCGCAACGCCCCTGCACGGCCAGGGGTCAAACCCGGACCCGCTTCCGGCCTTGGGTTTTTTGGGCGGGGGCCGTGGCGCGCGGGGGGTTGAACGTCGCGGCCATGGCCGGTGTCGCGCGCGGCCGGAAACGGGTCGTGGGAATGACCCCGGTTGCTGGTGATGGGGAGCGGTCGAATGACTGCTCTTGTCTGCTGGCGGGCGTGGGATGAGATGCGGATGTCTTTCAACGCTTTTCTCTTTTGGGGTTTCGGCTGCATTGCGGCCCGGCGTCGTGGGGCTTTGGAGCCCCTGCCCACCGGCGGGCGCGATTAAGGCGCACCTTAAATGCTCGGCCGCGTCACCGGCTTAATCCGCCCGCCGCAACGCCCCGGCATGGCCAGGGGTCAAACCCGAACCCGCTTCCGGCCTTGGGTTGGTGGGCGGGGGCCGTGTCGTTTGGTTGTTCGCGTCAACGCCTTGGCCGGCGTCGCGCGCGGCCTGAATCAGGTCGTGGGAATGACCCCGGTTGCTGGGGGTGGGGAGCGGACGCGGCTGATGCTCTACTCCCTTCAAGGTGCCGGCGGCCGGCAGCGGCCGACCGGAGTCGATGCCCAGGCCTTCGAACCGCCGCGCGTGCGGCAGCACCTGCGTTTCGAAGCTGCCGACCAGCCGGTTGTAGTGCTCCACCGTCTTGCCCACCGACCGCCCCAGCCGGTCCAGGTGACCCGTCAGCGTGCCCAGACGCCGGTGCAGCTCCTCGCCCAGGGCCTTGATCTCGACCGCGTTCTCGGCCAGCCGCTCCTCGCGCCAGCCCAACGCCACGGTCTTCAGCAGGGCGACCAGCGTCGTGGGCGTCGCGACCACCACGCCCCGGGCCAGGGCGTCGTCGATCAGGCCCGGCCGCCGCTCGACCGCGGCGTAGAGGAAGCTCTCGCCGGGGATGAACAGCACCACGAAGTCGGCGGACGCGAAGTGGTCCTGGTAGCGCTTGCCGCCCAACTCTTTGACCTTTGTTTCGATCTGTCGCACGTGGGCGGCCAACCGATCTTCACGGGCGGTTGGATGGTCGGCTTCGGCCGCATCCAGGTACGCGTCCATCGGGGTCTTGGCGTCCACCACAATCTCGCGGCCGCCGGGCAGGGCCACCACCATGTCGGGCCGCAGCGAGCCGCCGTCGCCAGCCGACGCCCCCCGCGTCACCGAGGCCTGCTGGGTGAAGTCGCAGTGCTCGGCCATGCCCGCCAGTTCGGCCACGCGGCGCAGCTGCATCTCACCCCAGCGCCCGCGCACCTCGGGCCGGCGCAGCGCTTTGGACAGCCCCGCCGTCTCGCCGCGCAGCTGCTCCTGCCCGGCGACCATGGCCGACAGCTGCTGCCTGAGCCCGCCGTAGGCCTGGCGACGCGAACGCTCGGTGGTCTCGATGGCGGCGGTGGCCGCGGCCAGCTTCTCGTGGATCGGCTGAACCAGGGCCTCGACGGCCTGCTGCCGCCGAGCCAGCGTCGCGTCGGCCCGCTCACGCTCGCCGTGCAGGGTGGCGGCGGCCAGCTGCAGGAACTGCTCGTTGCTGGCCCGCAGCGAGTCGGCCGACAGGGCCCGGAAGGCCTCGGCCAGCTGGTCGTGGGCCGTGTCGAAGCGTCGTTCGGTGTCCGCGAGCGCGGCCCGGCTGACCGCCAGCTCGGTTTCCAAGGCGTGGTTGGCCTCACGCAGACCACGCCCTTCTCGGGATGAGGTCCGCCGCGCCGCCTCCAGCGCGACCCCCGCCGCGCACGCGGCCGCCAGCAGCACCCCCATCGACGTGATCCAGACCGAAGCATCCATGCCCCCAGCATCGGGGGCCGGTGGATAAACGGTGCGTAAGTGGTTCGCAACCCGTGTTATCAGCCCGTCGGCCTGTCGGCCTGTCGGTCAGCCGGTGACGTCGATTCCCTGATGCGGCACCGCCCCGGGGTCGTGACCGCCCGCGTGCCCCGCCGCCCCGTCGAACCCCGGTCCGTGCAGCAGCCCGTCGGGCCCGTACAGGTTTTCGTAGCCCAGCGCCCCGCGGTCGGGCAGGTCCCCGGTCGGGTCGTCCGCATCGGCCGGCCCGTTCAGCCGCTCGACGAACGCCGCCGCCGCGTCCGCCGCCGCCTGCCGCCGCTCGGTCGAGGTCTTGTCCGCCCGGCGGGCCTGCTGCTGCGCGTTCAGCCCCGTTTGAGCCACCGCCGCCGCCGCGCCTGTTCCCATGATGGACATGATGCCGCTCCCGAGTGAGACCTCAACCGCGGCCCGGGACGGGCCGCTTCCAAGTCTCTATCGGTCAGCCCCCCGACCGACCCGCGCTCACACGAGGTAACAGACGTATTTTCCGGTTTTTACCGGCCCCGGCCCCGTTGCCTCGCAGGGGTATCAAGTCCGCGGAGAAGAGTCACCGCCGATCCGGTAACGCTCGCGATCTCGGAAACTTAACGCCGCGGCATCACGGCCTTCGGCCGCCCTCAGACCACGGCACCCCAACTTCAAATCTGGTCGATCAAGAAGCGCCGCGCTACCTCCACGGTTCGAATCGCAGACATCACTTCCCCGGCCATGCCAAAATCCAGACCAGCGCGAGCGAAGGAGGTCGGAGGGCTGGCGGGTGTTTCGGCCGTAAGCGAGCCGCCGCCTGCCGGATCCGGCTGACGGAGCGGGCCCCTTGTGGGCCCTCGGAGGAAGACGGATTCGGCAGGCGGCGGCGCAGCAGGCCGAAACGCCCGCCAGCCCTCCGACCTCCGTAGCCAGGCCTATTCTTCGAACTTCTCGATGATCCAGTACTCGAGCTCGATGGGCGTGGCCCGCCCGAAGATCGTGACGATGACCTTGACCTTGCCCTGGTCGGGCATGAGCTCGTCCACCGTGCCCTCCATGTTCTCGAAGGCGCCGCTGGTGATGCGGATGTGGTCGCCCTTCTGGAACTCCATCTTGACCTGCGGCTGCTCTTCCGCGGGCTTGGAGGCCATGAGCATCTTCTCGATCTCGGGGATCGACATGGGGCTGGGCCGGCCGGCGGTGCCGATGAAGTCGCCCACCCCGGTGGTTTCTTTGATGAGGAAGAACACGTCCTGCGGGATGCGGCCGTCGTCTTCCAGCTGCATCTCGACGAACACATAACCCGGATACAGCTTGGTCTCGACAATCTTCTGCTTGCCGGCCTTCATGGTCTTGGTCTTCTCGGTGGGCACGAGAATGCGGTTGACCAGGTGCGGCTTGGTGTCGTGCTCGCCGTCGAAGCCCTCGATCTTGATCTTTTTGAGCAGCGTTGCCCGCACCGACGACTCTTTGTTGCTCGCCACGCGGAGCACGAACCAGTTCATGCCGGGGGTGACCAGCAGTTCCTCCTCGTCGATCTGATCGTCCAGATCGGTGGTGGCGCCGCCGGCGTCGGCGGCCGCGTTCACGGCCTTCGGGTCGGCGCCCTCGGGCATGTTGTATTCGTCGTACTCGGTGGGCGTGGCGGCGGTTTCGTCGGTCATGGGGCCGTACTCGGCTTTCGGATGAGGGTTCTTGTAGGAGGCGTCCCGCCGGACGCCGGAGCCCGCGCTCAGCTCGCCGGCGAGGTGGGGGCCAGGATGCCGATCTTCATGAAGAACCAGCCGAAGAGCAGATTGATCAGGAACAGCAGCAGCGCGATCAGCAGGGTGCCCAGGATCACGACCCACGTGGAGCCGATGACCTCCTTCTTCGACGGCCAGTTGACCTTCTTCATCTCCGCCTCGACGGCGATCATGAAGTCAACGACCCGCGGACGGTTCAACGCAATGTAGATGGCCGCCGCCATGACCAGAATCAGTCCAACCGCCACGCCCGACTGGATGTACAGCAGGTTGTCGGCGTTGCCGAAGTAGCGGGGCACCACCTTGAGGTATAGCCACGCCGCACCGGCCAGCACGAGCATGCCGGCGCCGATCGCGGAGAGCATGCGGGTGTAGTAGCCCTGTCCGGGTTTATAAATGGGCAGTGCCATGGTGCGGAAGTCCTCGATGACGTGAATGACGACTGCGTGATTGGTCCAGCGATCGGGGAATCAGGCAATCGACAATTCATTCATCATTAAAACACGGGCGGAGGGACTCGAACCCACGACCTGCGGATTTGGAATCCGCTGCTCTAGCCAGCTGAGCTACGCCCGTACGGGGAAAGTGCGAAGTTCGAAGTTGGAAGCACGAAGTGATGAGATCCGACGCCGCGACTAGAAGCCGCTGCACTTCGGACTTCAGAACTCGCACCTCGTACTTCATTTCCGTTTGATCTTATGCAGGGTGTGCTTACGCAGCTTGGGCGAGTACTTCTTCAGGCCCGACTTCATTTTTTCGGGCATGCCGCCCTTGACGTTGACAGGGGTTCGGTAGTTCAGGTCACCGGTCTCGGTGCACTGCAGCCAGACGTACTCAACGGCATCTTTGGACTTGGCCATGGGGGCATTTCTTCCTGCGTCCGCGGTGGGCGGTCACGCGATCTGGGTCTCGGTTCTGCAAGCGCGGGCGGGCCATTGAAGGGCCCGCCCGCGGGGTAGGGTTTTCCAAACGTCGTGTCAGGCGACGATCTTGGTGACCACGCCGGCACCGACGGTGCGGCCGCCTTCGCGGACGGCGAAGCGGACGCCTTCTTCCATGGCGACACCCTTCTCACCCAGGTCGACGACGACCTTGATGTTGTCGCCGGGCATCGCCATCTCGGCGCCACCGGTCAGCTCGATGGCCCCGGTCACGTCGGTCGTGCGGAAGTAAAACTGCGGCTTGTAGCCGGCGAAGAACGGGCTGGTGCGGCCGCCTTCTTCCTTGGTCAGAATATAGATCTCGGCCTCGAACTTGTTGTGGGGGGTAATCGACTTGGGAGCCGCGAGCACCTGGCCACGCTGGACCTGATCCTTTTCAATCCCGCGCAACAGCGCCCCGCAGTTGTCGCCGGCGATGGCCGAGTCGAGGGTCTTGTTGAACATCTCGACACCGGTCACGGTGGTTTCGAGGGTATCTCCCAGGCCGACGATCTCGACCTTGTCGCCGACCTTGACGCCGCCGCGCTCCACGCGGCCGGTGGCCACGGTGCCGCGGCCCTTGATCGAGAACACGTCTTCGATCGACATCAGGAAGGGCTTGTCGTTCTCACGCTCGGGCTCGGGGATCCAAGTGTCGATCGCGTTCATCAGCTCGGCGATGCAGGCCGACTTTTCCTCGTCCGCGGGGTTCTGCAGGGCCGGGAAAGCTGCGCCCTTGACGATCGGGGTGTCGGCTTCGAAGTCGTACTTCTCGAGCAGCTCCTGGACTTCGAGCTCGACCAGGTCGAGAAGCTCGGCGTCGTCGACCAGGTCGACCTTGTTCAGGAAAACGACCAGCTTGGGCACGTTCACCTGGCGGGCGAGCAGCACGTGTTCTTTGGTCTGAGGCATGGGGCCGTCGGCGGCCGACACCACGAGGATGCCGCCGTCCATCTGGGCGGCGCCGGTGATCATGTTCTTCACGAAGTCCGCGTGACCCGGGCAGTCCACGTGGGCGTAGTGGCGGTTTTCGGTCTCGTATTCCACGTGCGAGGTGGAGATGGTCACGATCTTGGTCGCGTCGCGGCGGCCGTCGCTGGCCGAGGCCTTGGCGACGTCGTCGTAGGACGTGAAGTCGGCAAGGCCTTTGGCGCCCTGCACGGCGGTGATCGCCGCCGTCAGCGTGGTCTTGCCGTGGTCGACGTGGCCGATGGTGCCCACGTTCACGTGCGGTTTGGTCCGTTCGAATACACCCTTGGCCATGTCAGTAAGTCTCCGCGGTTAAGTTTGGTCTTGTGGGACCGGGGTTAGCAGGGTCGGTTTTCGGCCCGCCAATGGCGGTGAAAACCGTAAAATGGACCTTGGGCAGGAAGGCCGTCGGGTCGTCACGGGTGAGGCGTGGCCTCCTGCATGGGAGAGACACAGCCTGCGAGAGCCGCCCATGGGATTTGAACCCACGACCTCACCCTTACCAAGGGTGTGCTCTACCACTGAGCTAGGGCGGCGAATGGCTTGCGGCGGGCCCGGTTGGTGGCCGGGCGGCCGCGTAATGTAGCGGCACGGGCGGGCGTGGCAAGGCGGGGCGCCTTGGGCAGCGACGGGGACCGCTGTAAAAGCGGCGGCGGGTCGCGGCTCGGTGGTCGAGGCGGGGGTGACCGCCGGCCCATCGAACAGCCCCGCCCGCTGACGCGGCCGGGCGAGTCACCGTAGCACCGGCCGCCACGGCCGTCAATCGCTCGGGGCGTCGGTGCCCCCAGCCGCCTGCCCTATCATGCTCTGATGAGCGCAGACCCTCCGTCGACCCCGATCGCCCCCGCCCCGACCGCCCCGCTGCGGGAACGCGTGGCGGCGGTGATTGAACGCATCCGGCCCGCGGTGCAGGCCGATGGCGGCGACATCGAACTGGTGGACGTGACCGACGCGGGGCGGGCCAGCATCCGCTTCCACGGGGCCTGCGTAGGCTGCCCCTCCAGCGCGGTGACGCTCTACCACGGCATCGAGCGCACGCTGCGCGACCGGGTGCCGGATGTCACCGGCGTGGACCAGGTGGACTAGCGGGACGGCGCGAGAATGTTCTCGCCAACACTTGAAGGAGACCGAAGATGTTGGCCCTGTCACGACGCGTCGGTGAGAAAGTAGTGATCGGCGATCCGGACAACCCCCTGGGCGTGATCCAGGTGGTGGCCGTGCAGGGTGACAAGGTGCGGCTGGCCTTCGATTTTCCGCGTGAGGTCGAAATCAACCGCAGCGAAGTGGCGGACCGCAAACGCGGCGATGAGCCGAGTTCAGGCGGCGCGGCCGGCTGATTCATCCATCGAAGCGGTGCCCCCACAACACCCCCAGCCGCTCGATCTCGGCGGCGGGAATCCTGGACCGGTCCGACCAGATGCCCAGGGCCAGGGCCTGGTGGGCGGGGCTGGCCGTCGCCCTGAGCACCGACAGGTCCTCCAGCGCGGCCTTCATCAGAGCCAGGTTGGCGGCGGTGGCCTGCTTCAGATTCCCGATGATTTCCTGCAGCAGGTCCATGCCCTTGGCGTCGCAGCTTTTTCCGCCCACACCTTCGCTCTCACCTCCGCTCTCACCTCCGCTCTCACCTCCGCTCTCACTTCCGCCCCCGCGCGGCCGCCAGCAGTCGTAGTCGGTGGGCATGGCGACCATGGCGTAGGCCATCTCGGCCTCGCGCGCCAGCTTCGCCTCGGGCATCGCGGTCATGCCGATCAGGTCGCCGCCCCACTGCCGGTGCATCGCGCATTCGGCCCGGGTTGAAAATGCCGGACCCTCCATGCAGACGTAGGTTCCGCCGTCGTGGACGGTCACGGCGCCGTTCTCCGACTCCGCCCGCTCGGCCGCAGCCAGCAGCCAAGCCCGCATGACCGGGCAGAACGGATCCGAAAACTCCACGTGCACCGCCGCGTGCTCGTACAGCGTGTGGGCCCGGCGATACGTCTTGTCGATGACCTGGTCGATCACCACCAGCTCGCCGGGCCGCAGGTGTTCGCGCAGCGAGCCGGTCGCCCCGCTGGCCAGCAGGTGGGTGACGCCCAGCTGCTTCATGGCGTAGATGTTCGCGCGGTAGGGCACGGCGCTGGGGTTCAGCACGTGGCCGGGGCCGTGACGCTGCAGCAGAAACACGGGCGTGCCGCTCCACCGGGTTTCGGTGACGGGGCCGCTGGGCGGGCCGAAGGGAGTGTCGAGCGTGCGGGCGGTACCCGCCTCGCCGCCGAGCGCGTCGCCCAGGCCGCTGCCCCCGATCACCCCGATCACCACGTCGCCGGATTCAGTTGACTGCATGCGGCGAGCGTAGCAACCCGGCGTCGGGCCCGGGGGCCTCGCTTCAGCGCCTGATAAGCTCTCGCCGTGGAATCGGAAGCCTTCCGAAAACTCGCGCTCGAAGAAATAGACGCGGTTTACCGCATGGCCATGCATCTGGGCCGTCACCCCGATGAGGCCGCCGAGCTGACCCAGGAGACCTACCTCAAGGCCTTCAAGGCCGAGGCCCGGTTCGAGCTGCGCGGGCACGGGGTGCGGCCGTGGCTCTTCAAGATCCTGCACAACACGTTCTACACCCGCGTGGGCAAGCGCAGACGCGAGCCCACCATCCCCGATGACTGGATCCACACCAGCACCCCCAGCCCCCAGGACGTGCCCCCGCCCGCTTGGGACCTGGCCCACCTGGACTGGGAGCAGGTCGACGACCGCCTGAAGAAAGCCATCGACGAGCTGCCCGACCACTACCGCGAGGCGCTGCTGCTGTGGGCCGTGGAAGGCCTGAAGTACCGCGAGATCGCCGAGGTGCTCGGCGTCGCCCTGGGCACCGTGATGAGCCGCCTGTACCGGGCCCGCGGCATTCTGACGGCCAGGCTGGCCGATTATGCGCATGAGCACGGGATCACGCCCGACCCGCCGGGGTGACCGCCGCCACGGGCCACCGACGCCCGCGGTGTTCCCGCAGCCGCCGCTGTTTCGGGGAACATAATCGCCAGCCGCGCCGTTCCCCCCCCATACACCCATTCACCCCGGATCCCGACGACCGCCCGCCATGTCCACCCCCTGCCCCGACGACCTCCGATACGCCCGACTGGCGGCACTCGCCGACGCCGATCCGGACGCGGTGCTCGACACGTCCGCGCAGGACGCGGTGGCCCGCGACGCGGGCGGCGGCGCGGCGCTGGGCGAACGGATCGGCGAGCAGGAGCGCCTCCGCAGAGCCTGCGCCCGGGCCATGGACGGGCCCGGACACCGCTGCCCCGACGACCTGCGGGCCCGGCTGACCACGGCGGCCGCAGAGCCGACGGTGACGGCCGGACCGACGCCCGCCCCGCGTGTGACCGGCCGCACCATCGCACGCCGATGGGTCGGCGCACTCGCCGCCGCGGCCCTGATCGCCGTCAGCACGGTCGCGGTGGTCGGTACGCTGAAGACCCTGCGGGGCGGGACGCCGCCGTCCGCCATCGCCGACGTCCTGCCGGTCCTCGACAGGGGCCAGGCCGAGTCGTTCGACCGCCGGCACCGGGTCTGCGGGTCCGACCCCGCCGCCCTCTTTCAGCACGACCGCTTCCCCGAAACCCTCGACGGCCTTGACCAGCGGCTGACCGAGGTGATCGACGCGAGCCTGGGCTCGGCACGGCTGGACCTCTCGGGGCTGGGCTTCCGCTACCGCGGCGCCGGGTTCTGCCACGTGCCGGGGCCCGATGCGGTCCACGTGGTCTACGACAACGATGCGGGCCAGTCCCTGTCGCTCTGGCTGCGGTACGACGACGGGCGTCTGGGGCTTGAGCCCGGCCGGCTCTACGGCCCCCCGGCCGACAGCCCGCAGGCCGGCCGCATCCGCGTGTGGCGCGACGGCGACGTGATCCTCTACCTGGTCGGCGACCTGCCCGGTGATGTCGAGGCGGCCCGGCCTCTGCTGGCCCTTCACCCGGCCTGACACCCGGTCGGCCCCGGTTTCCGCCCCCCTGCCCGCCCTTCAGCGTCCGCCGCCTTTCAGGCCGCACCGCGATATACTGCATTGATGCGTTTCCGGCCCGGCCACGACGAGATTCTTCCGACCCCCGGCGCGGTGGCTGCGTTCGGCGTGGTCGTTAGCTGAGCGGGCGACCCGCACCGCCGACCGTTTGCCGGCCGAACCCTAACCGGGAGCCGGCCCCACACCGACTATTTCAAGTCCGGGCTCTGCCCCCCACTCGCCCCGACCGGCCGAGTTGGCGGCTTCGCCCGACGCAATAGCACCCGCCGCACCGCCCCACCCCACCGCCCGCCCGCGAGCCCCCGGCCCGCCACGCAACCCCCACGAAAACCATCATGAGCACCTCCCCCCCCCAGCAGCTGTCCGCCACCACGCTCAAAGCCGGCCACGGCACCCCCACCGACAAGTACAAGGGCATGACCGGCGCCCAGGCCTTCCACAAGCTGATGGCCGAGCACGGCGTGGACACCATCTTCGGCTACCCCGGCGGCGCCATCCTTCCCGTCTTCGACGCCATCCACCAGGCCAAAGAGTTCCGCTTCATCCTGAGCCGCCACGAACAGGGCGCCGGCCACATGGCCGAGGGCTACGCGCGGGTCACCGGCAAGCCCGGCATCGTGTTGGTGACCAGCGGCCCGGGCGCCACCAACACCGTCACGCCCATGCAGGACGCGCTGATGGACGGCACCCCCATGATCGTCTTCGCCGGCCAGGTGGCCACCGGTGCGATCGGCACCGACGCGTTCCAGGAGGCCGACATGACCGGCATCACCCGGCCGTGCACGAAGTGGAACGTGCTGGTCAAACGCCCCGAGGACATCCCGCGGGCCGTCAATCAGGCCTTCCTGATTGCCACCAGCGGCCGGCCCGGTCCGGTGTTTGTCGACCTGCCGAAAGACGTGACCGCCGCGACCATCACCCAGCCGGTCTACGACCAGCCGCACCTGCCCGGATACCACATCCGCGAGGCGGGGACCTCCAGCGAGATCCAGCGCGCCGCGGACATGATCAACCACGCCAAAACCCCGCTGTTCTACGTGGGCCAGGGCGCGATCCTGTCCGGCGGCGTGGAGGTGCTGCGCAAGTGCGTGGACGCCGCCAACGTGCCGGTGACCACCACGCTTCAAGGCCTGGGCGCCTTCCCCGAAACCGACGAACGCAGCCTGGACATGCTGGGCATGCACGGCGCCGCCTACGCCAACTGGGCCGTGCGCGACGCCGACGTGATCGTGAGCATCGGCGCCCGCTTCGACGACCGCGTCACCGGCAAGATCAGCGCCTTTGCCCCCACCGCGCGTCAGGCCGAAGCCGACGGCACCGGCGGCATCATCCACTTCGACATCGCGCCCGAGAACATCAACAAGGCCATCCCCGTCACCATCGGCGTGGAGGGCGACGCCCGCAAAAACCTGGAGCTGCTGCTGCCCCTGCTCAAGCCTTCCCCGCGTAAAGAATGGTTTGCCCAGCTCGCGCAGTGGAAGAAAGAACAGCCCTTCCGCTACGCCCACGACGAGCGCGAGTTCCACCTCAAGCCCCAGGCCGTGGTCGAAGAGCTGTACAAGGCCACCGGCGGCGAGGCCATCGTCACCACCGGCGTGGGCCAGCACCAGATGTGGGCCGCGCAGTTCTTCAAGTACACCCACCCCCGGCGCTGGTTCACCAGCGGCGGCCTGGGCACCATGGGCTTTGGCGTGCCCGCCAGCATCGGTGGCCAGGTGGGCGAAGACATCCTTGCCAAGCAGGAAGGCCGCAAGCCCCTGCCCGTGATCAATTTTGACGGCGACGGCAGCTTCTCCATGACCGCCATGGAGATGACCACCGCCGCGCAGTACGGCATCCACGCCAAGTCGATCATCCTCAACAACGACTTCCAGGGCATGGTCAAGCAGTGGCAAGACCTCTTCTACGACGAGCGCTACAGCCACACCGAGATGCACAACCCCGACTTCTGCAAGCTGGTCGAGGCCATGCACTGCAAGGCCTTCCGGGTGACCAAGCTCGCCGACCTGCCGACGATCATGCGGGAGTTTTTGGACCACGACGGCCCGGCCGTGCTCGAAGCGCTGGTCGAGAAACACGAGCACGTCTACCCCATGCTGCCCGCGGGCAAAGCCATCGAGGACATGGTGCTGGACCCGACGCCCGCGTCGTAGGGCGGCTCGGCGCCGGATACGCGTTCCGCAGAGCCGGAACGCGTACCCGCCTTCTCGTCCGCCCGCGGGCTGCGCCCGCCCCGCGCGGCGGGTTGTTCGTGGTGGTTTTCGTAGGGTGGGTCGAGGCTTTGCGGACCCACCGTGCCGCGGCCCACGCGCCCGGGCGACGCGCCGCCGAAGGCCCCGCGGGGTCGGTCCACGGTGGGTCCGCAGAGCCTTGACTTACTTTCATGCCAAGCGAGCCGCTAACTTTTTCACAGCAAGGTCCACCGCTTCTCCCGGATCGCGACCGACGTTGACCACCAGGAAGTTTCCGGGGCGGTTCCCGTCGATCGAGGTGTTCAGAACGAAGAAGTTCGCCACGTCGTCAACGCTTTCGTCGGTGTGCCAGGTCGTCATCAAGAAGATCGCGTCCGACGCCGCTTCGGAGAAGTCGAGGGTGCGGATTCCGAATATCGCGTCGGCCAGATCGTGCCACGTCTCGCACTTCCTGCCCCCACACACCAGATACCGGCACCCCGCGTCGAGCAACCGATCAATCGCCTGCTCCATGCCCGCTTGATTTGAAGCCCCGTCGTGATCCCAGATCAACGCCGCGAACGATGAATCCGGCGTTGCGAAGACCACCCGCTCATCGGGGTGCTGTTGCACCGTAGAAAACACTTGATCTCCGGTGACAACGAGGTGACGCATTCAACTTTCACGCCCAATCCGCCACGTCAGGCCACGATCGAAAAAACGAACGCCACGTCCGGGATCTCTTCGCCGTCGTCCAGCCGCTCCGCCAGTACCCGCAACGACAGCGCTTGAGCCTTCCGCACCGCTCCTTCTCGGGTCGCGCCGTACACCATCACGCCCGAAAGGTCTGACACCTCGGCGATCCAGCGACCGTCCGCTTCCTGTTCTGTCTCGACTGAATACATCCCTTTCAGTGTACGAGGGCACCACGGAAACGAGCCGATTTCTCAGGTTTCGCTTGAGTCCGGCTGATGAATCGCGACGCGACACCGTGCCCCGCCGTGGATTAAAGTCTTGGATTCCCGCCTTGGTCCTCCCCGCTACTCCCGGCCCGGCGTGCGTCGGAACCCGTTCATGCCCTCAACCCCCGCCATCGTGATTTCCGGCGCCGGCCTGTGTACCCCGCTGGGCAACGGGCGCGAGGCCACGTGGACGGCCGTGCAGGACGGCCGGGTGGGGCTGGGGCCGTACACCGCGATCGAAGACCCGGCTCAGGCCGAACGCGGGGGCGGCGAGTGCCCCGCCGACGAGCGCGTCCACACAAACGAGCCGCGTGAAGCGGCCTACCTGCGAATCGCTCTGCACGAAGCGCTCGAACACGCGGGGCTCGATCCCGCGGGCGACAATTGGCCCGTTCCCCCGCGCCGCGCGGGTCTCATGCTGGGTACCACGCTGCACGGCATGACGGCCGCGGGCAAAATGGTGCGCGCGAATCACGCCGAGCCGCTGCGCGATTTTTTGGCGCCGGCGGTGCTCGCCCGCGCGGCGGGGCACCTGCCCATCGCGGGCTTCGCCGCCACCACCTGTTCGGCGTGCTCGTCGGGGCTGGGCAGCATGCTGCTGGCCCGCACGCTGCTGGCCGCCGGCGAGCTGGACCTGGTCATCGCCGGGGGCTACGACCCGATCAGCGAGTACGCCTACGCGGGCTTCAACAGCCTGCGGCTGGTGGACGAGCAGATGCCGCGCCCCTTCGCCCGCGACCGCGCGGGCATGAAGGTGAGCGAGGGCTACGCCGTGGTGGTCATGGAGCGCGCCGCCGACGCCGCGGCCCGCGGCGCCGGCGTGTTCGCGCACCTCGCCGGCGGCGGCGAGTCGGCCGACGCCCACCACCTGACCCAGCCGGTGCCCGACGGCGCCGGCGCCGCCCGCGCGATCCGGGTGGCCCTGGCCGACGCCGACGCGGCGCCGGCCGACGTCGACCTGGTCGTGGCCCACGCCACGGGCACGCCCGACAACGACGCCGCCGAGGTCGCCGCGCTGCAGGGCGTGTTCGGCGCGCGGCTGGCCGACGTGCCGACCGCCGGGCTCAAGAGCCGGCTGGGCCACACGCTGGGTGCCGCGGGCGCGGCCGAACTGATCCTCGCCGGACTGGCCATGCGAGACGGCGTGCTGCCGACCACCGCCCAGACCACCGCGGCCGACCACGACTTCGACCCCTTCTGCCTGGCCGACGGAGCCCCGCGGCCCGCCACGCTGCGGGCCGCGGTGAACACCTCGCTGGGCTTCGGCGGGGCCAACACCTGCGTGGTCACCCGCGCCCACACCGCGAAGGCCGATCGGTCGGGCACGACGCCCAGCCCACGCGAGGTCTGGATCACCGGCGTGGGCGTCATCACCCCCGACGCCGCGGGCCACGACGCGTTCGCCGCCCACCTGGACTCGGGCCGCCCCGCCACCCCCGGCCCGGTGCCCGACGAGGTCGTCCTGGCCCACCTGCACCACGCCCGCCGCGCCCGTCGCCTGTCCGACTACGTGAAGCTGACGCTCGCCGCCGCGCGGCTGGCCCTCGATGACGCGGGCGTGGCGCCCGACAACTACGAGGCCTTCGGCGAGCACACGGCGGGCCTGCTGGGCACCACCCACGGCAGCACCAAGTACAGCTACGCCTACTACCGCGGCCTCGTCGACGACGGCCTGCACACCGCCAACCCCATGCAGTTCGCCGAGGGTGTGCCCAACGCCGGCGCGGCGCACCTGAGCATGTCGCTGCGGCTGCGCGGGCCGTGCCAAACGGTCATCGGCAGCCGCACCGCTGGCCTGGACGCCCTGCGGCTGGCCGCCCTGCGTATCCGCACCGGCGAGTGGGACCGGGCCGTGGTCTGCGCCGGCGAAGCACACGACCCGCTGGTCGAGCGCTGCCTGGCCGAACTCGGCGTGCCGCTGGTCACCGCCGGCGGCGCCGTCACCCTGGTGCTGGAGTCGCCCGCCGCCGCCCGCGAACGCGGCGCGTCCCCGAAGGCCCGCGTGTGCGGAGGCGGCCAGATCGCGGCCCCCGGCGACCCGCGCCGGCACCGGCGGCGGCTGACCGAGCTGCTGGACGACGGCCCCGACCACGACGCAAAGACGCCCGCGAGCCTCATCACCACCCCGCTGGGCGGTGCCGGCCCGCCCACTTGGCTCGGCCGCGTCGAGGCGGCGGCCCTGCGTCGAATCGGGGCGCCGGGCGGTGCGACCCCGCTCGGCCCGGGCGTGGCCGAGACCTTCAGTGCCACCGGGCTGCTGGCCGTTGCGCACGCCGTCGACCAGGTGGCGGCCGGCGGATCAGTCACCGTGCTTACCGGTGATCTGCACGGCCTCCACACCGCGGTCACCATCACCCGCAGCTGATTGACGTTCACGCGGACGTGCGCTGCGATGCCCCGGATCCGCGCCGCCGCGTGTGCAAGCCGCTCGCGGAGCCGCGTCAGGACCGGTCAGCGACGGACTCGGGCAAACCCCGGCTTCGTCGCGGTGTGAAAAAACCGTAAACTCTTCGCGCCCCGGGGCCCCCGTACTCCGGCGCAGAATCCTTCCCCAGCCCGAATCCGCCCTTCCGTTAAGGTTCTCCCTGAGCTCGATCGCCACCCAGCTCGCCCCGCCCCGTCGCCCCTGTCCGGCGCCGGCTCCCCCCGCGTGGTCCGACGCCTGGGTCGGCGCCGACGCCCAGGCCCGCACGGCCACCGACTTTGCCCTCGGCGTCGCGGCCACCCGACGCCACGGCGCGGATTACAGCGGGGTCACCGCCCGCATCGACCACGCCCGTCAGCGCGACAACCTGGACCTGCAGCAGGCCGTGGTCCGCGCTTACCAGATGATCCAGACCGCGCTCACCCGCGCTCCCGGCGGCCCACGCACCCCCCTGCGGTTCTGGAACTTCGTGCCGGGCATCGTGAACGCCACCGGCGGCGGTCTGGACCGATACATGGTGTTTAACGCGGGGCGGTTCGCCGCGTTCGCGGACTGGTTTCGCGTCCGAAACCGCAACCCCGACCCCGGACCCTCACCCGCGTTCGACCGGTCCCGGTTCAACCGCTGCATCCCCACTGCCACCGGCGTGGGCCACGCGGGCGACGACCTCATCATCCACGCCCTGGCCGCGCGGCTGCCCGGCCGCCCCGTCGAGAACCCCCGGCAGCGTGCCGCCTACCGCTACTCGGGCAAGTACGGGCCGCTGCCCCCCTGCTTCGCCCGCGCTACGCTGATGCCGTCCACCGACGCGTCGGCACGCACCCTGCTGATCGGCGGCACCGCCAGCGTCTGCGGCGAGGCCAGCGTGCACGCGGGCGACCTGGTCGCCCAGACCGCCGAGACCTTCCGCAACCTCGACGCGCTGATCCGTTCCGCAGGAGGTACCGGCGTGAACGCCATGCAGAGCCTCCGCGTGTACCACACCCACGCCGCCGACCGCGAGCCGGTCCGCGAGGCCGTCTCGCGCCACGTCCGGCAGGTCGACGACGCCGTCCAGGTCGAGTGGGTGCACGCGCCGCTGTGCCGGGTTGACCTGGACGTAGAAATAGAAGGCGTCGCTTCGCTTTAGGGCGGCTCGTCGGCGGCCGGGCGATCCGGCGGCCGGATCGTCCAGCCGACTCCTCGACCGCCCCGGGCCTGCGGCCCGAACACACCGCGACCCCGACCTTCCAGACGCTGCTGGGTGATCAACTAGTTGACCACCCCGGGCCACCACCCGAGTCCGCAAACCCTCCGAGCACCACCCAAGATCCCGCCTCGCCCTCGCACCCCCGTGGCACGAGCGCTTCCCGCCCGTGGTCGGCCCGTCGGGCCGAATCCCTCGCCCTACGCTTCCTCTGCGATGACCCACGACGTGCTTATTCTGGGCGGCGGACCCGCCGGCGCCGCAGCAGCGCTGCAGCTCGCCCGCGCCGGTCACCGCGTGGCGATACTCGAAAAATCGGTTTTTCCGCGCTTCCACGTGGGTGAGTCGCTGATCCCCGCCGACACCGACGTGTTTCGGAAGCTGGGCTTGGCCGACCTGCTCACCCCCGACCGCCTGCCGCAGGTCCGCAAAGACGGCGTGGAGTTCCGCACCGGCGACGGGGCCCACGGCAGCCGCATCAAGTTCGCCGACGGCCTGAACCCACGCGGCGCGGCGGCGGTGTCTTTCAACGCCGAACGCGCCCCGCTCGACGCCATCCTGCTGCAAGCCGCCACCGACGCCGGCGCCGAGCTGTTTCCCGACGCGCGGGTCGAAATGATCCTCCGCCTGAACGACGGCGACGTCGCCGTGCAGACCGCCGCGGGCCGCTTCGAAGCGAAGTACCTCATCGACGCCACCGGACAGGGCGCCGTGGTCGGGCGTCACCTCAAGCAAAGACGCCACTTCGACAGCGCCGCCCTTAAAAAGGTCGCCTACTTCGGCCACTTCGATCACGTCGACCACGCGCTGGGCGACGACGAGATCAGCATGATCCTCTGCGACGAGGGCTGGTTCTGGATGATCCCCGTTAACTCCACCCGCGTGAGCATCGGCATGGTGCTGGACGCCGACGTGGCCAAAGACGTGCAGCGCCGCGAACGCGTGCCCAACCACCAGATGCTCGCCTGGGGCATCGCCCGCTGCCCGCTGATTCGTTCACGCACGCAGCACGCCACGTTTCCGGAACGCAACCGGGTTGCCAGCGACTTCAGCTACACCTGCGCCCCCTACAGCGGCCCGGGGCATTTTTTGATTGGCGACGCCGCCGCCTTCCTCGATCCCGTGTTCAGCACCGGTATCTTTCTGGGCCTCGAAGGCGCGCTCGACGCCGCCGACCGCCTGGACCGCGTGCTCAAAGGCACCCTCACCCCCGCCCGCGCCCGCGTCGGCTACAACCGATTTTTCAAGAGCGCCACGAAACACTTTTTCAAACTCATCCAGGCCTTCTACGACCCCGCCTTCCGCGACCTGTTCCTCGACGGCACCGGCCCCTTGAAGATGCACCGCGCCGCCATCACCCTGCTCGCCGGGCACGTGCTGCCGAAGCCACCCTTTGCCGTGCGCTGGCGCATGGCGGCGTTCTACGCCTGTGTGGCATTACAGCGAAAGGTGCCTCTGGTGAAGTGCAAGCCCGCGCACTCGCTCCTGACCACGCCGATAGAGGAGAGGATTCGGCCCGACACTATCTCGCGTGCGGCGCATCGGTCTGAAGCTCAAACTGCCTGATCAAACTCAGCGTGCGGAGCGCGTCGTCTTCATCATTGGACGTCTCGACCTGAGCAAGCAGATCGATCTGCCGGTTGTTGCCGCGGACGACCTTGACATCGGGCGTCGTGAGGCATCCCTCGCAGATACGGAAGTAGGATTCGACGATGCGTTCGGTCGTGTTCATGACGGCTCCGAAATAGCCGGCTTGCTCGCGCCAAGCCGTACTCTGCCTTGCCCTCGCGCTCACGTAACCGGCGCGTTTTTCGGGCCCGTGAAGCCCGGGGTGACACCCCGGGACGGCAACGGTCAGTGTAAATCGGCCGACGTAACCGCATCTCGGCCTCCGAACGAAGGTGACCGACGGAGCACGGGGAACGGTCGGCCCGTGGACCACGGGGCATCCGCGATACTGGCGGCGACGGCGTTTCGAAGCGGGCGTTTAAACTACGGGGAGCCCATGTCCCAGGGAATCCTCGCCAAGCTCGACCACCACGCCACCACCCGCCCCGACGCCGCGGCGGTGGTCTGCGTGGGCGGCGGCGCTCGCGACCTCACCTGGTCGCAGTTGCGGCAGCAGACCCTCGCCGCCGCGGCCTGGGTGCGAGACCACACCGACCCCGACGGCGTGGTCGCGCTGGTGTCCCGCAACCGCCCCGCGATGGCCGCAGTGTTTCTGGGCGTGCTCCGCGCCGGACGCACGCTGTTCCCGCTGGACGCCGCGCTGACCGAAGTCGAGATCGACGCGCTCGCCGCGCGGGCCGGGGTCACCTGCGTGCTGGCCGACGCGCCCGCGGCCGCGCGGCTGACCCGCGGCGCGGTACCGCTGACCGATGTGCTGTGTTCGGACCCCGGCGCCGCCGGCCCCGACCGCAGCCGCGACGCGTGGCTCCTGCTGCAGAGCTCCGGCACCACCGGCGGCCCCAAAATTGTCCGCCGGTCGGGCCCGAGCCTCGACGCCGTGGCCCACAACGTCGCGCACGCAGCCGGGCTCACCCCCGCCGACCGCGTGGTGGCCGCCGTACCGCTGAACCACAGCTACGGCCTGGAGAACGCGCTGCTGGCCCCCGTATTCGCGGGGTCCAGCATGCTGCATCACGTGCCGGCCGACGAAACCCACGGACCGCAGCGCTTCGCACCCCAGGCTGTGCTGAACGCGGGCGCAACCGTCCTTCCCGGCGTGCCGTCCATGTTTGAAATGATCCTTGCCGGGCCCGCCGGCTGCGGAGGCCTGCGGCTCGCCTACTCGGCCGGGGCCCCGCTGCCCGCCGCGCTGGCCGACGCGCTGCGCGCCCGCGACGGACTGGCGCTCGGCACGCTTTACGGGGCCACCGAGATCGGCTCGGTCACCTTCGCCGCCACACGGTCGGGCGACGACGCCGTGGGGCGGCCGATGCGGGGCGTGAGCGTGCGCGTGGTCGACCCCGACCACCCCGACCGCGACCTTGCGGAGGGCGCGGTCGGGCACCTGGCCGTGCGGGCCCCAAGCATGTTCGACGGTTACCTGGGCGTCGGCGACGACCGGCTGACGACCGGACACTTCCTGACCGGTGACCTTGGCCGCGTCGATCCCGACACCGGCGAGGTGGTCGTCACCGGCCGCCTCAAGCTGCTGATCGACGTCGGCGGCCGCAAGGTCAACCCCGCCGAAGTCGAGCACGCGATCGCCGACCACCCCGACGTCGCCGAGTGCGTGGTGCTGCCCGACCCGGTCAGCCCCACCATCAACCGCGTGAAAGCCGTGCTCACCGCCGCGCCCGGCCGCGACGCCCCCGACGCCCGCGCCCTCCGCGCGTTCTTGAAGGCGCGGCTCGCCGCCCACAAGCTCCCGCGGTCGGTCGAGGTGGTCGACGCGATGCCCAAAAGCGCAACCGGAAAAATCCTGCGCGGGCGGCTGGTGACCGCCGACGCGGCAGAGAACGCAGAATGAAACGCGACGCTCTTGAATCCGGACCTGTGCGATGCAGCGGGAACACCCGCCGGCGATGGATCCTCTTTCTGATTTCCACTTTTCACTTTTCACTTTTCACTTTAAGCGGCTGCCGCGTCCCCGCCCCCCTCATCACCCTGCCCCCGGTCGCGTACGCCGACGCCGCCGAGGCCGCCGCCCTGCTGTCGGCACGCCGCGACGCCGTCCAGACCGTGCAGACCCAGGCCACCCTGCGCTTCACCCCGGCGGGAAAAAAACCCCAGACGCTCGACGCTCAGCTGGTCTACGCGGCCCCCGATCGCGCCCGGCTGCGGGCGGGCAAGCTCAACCACAACGTCTTCGACCTGACCGTGACCCCCGAGGGTGTCTGGACCGCCGTCAGCCCGCGGGTGACCGACCGCGCGCCCGACGCCGAGGCCGGGCTGGTGCGGCTCGCGGAGGTGCTGCCGTTCCTTCTCAGCGGGCCCGACTACGCCGACGCCGACGTCGCCGCAACGCAGAAGAAGGACCGGCTGAACCTCATCTGGAAACACGGCCTGGGCGTCGAGCTCGACGCCGCCACGCTGACGCCGCTGCGGTTCGCGCTGACCGACCCGCAGCGGCCCGACCGGGCTCCCGTGGTCATCAAGCCGGTCTACACCGTTTACGACGCCGCCGGGCGGGGCGTGCCCTGGCTGCACAGCGCCGCCGCCAGCGGCGGCTTCGGCCGGGTCGAGCTCACCTTCTACGACGTCGTTCTAAACGACGACCTGAACCCCCGCGCGTTCCGCCCGCCCCGGCGGGCGACGGCGCACCCGCGCTGAGGCGGCCCGCAGCCTCCCGCGCCGCACGCCGGAACGAGGCGCAGGTCACCGCCCCGCGCCGGGTATCCTGCCCGGTCCGATGCCGTCTCCCGTATCCCCCCATCCCGACGGGCCCGCCCCGCGCGGCCCGCTCGCCGCCGTGTCGGGACTGACCCTTGCCCGGCCGTGGCTGATGGTGGTGGCCGCCGTGGCGCTCACCGCCGCGGCGCTGGCCGCGGCCCTGCAGCTCGAACCCGCCACCGGCGTCCAGGACATGCTGGCCGACGACCAGCCCTCGGCGATCGCCTTTGGCAAGATGGTCGACCGGTACGCGCTGGTGGACGACCTGGTGGTGATCGCCGAGCTGCCGGGCGAACCGCTCTGGGCCGACCGACCCGATCCGGCCGGGGTCGACCGCCTGATCGCCTTCGCCCGAGAACTGGACCGCCGCCTGGCCAACGACCCCGTCGCCGCCGGGGTCCGCTACCGCCCCGCCGCCGACGCGCGGGCCTTCGTCGAAGAGGTGGTGGTGCCGCGCGGCTGGGACTACCTCGACCCCTCGGGCCGCGAACGCCTGCGGCAGCGGCTGACCCGCGACGCGATGGACGGCCAGTTCGACCAGAATGCCGCCATGCTCGCCGCCCCCGGGCCGGCCGCCGGACGCCTGGCCCGCGAGCTGATCCGTGACCCTCTGCGCCTGCGCGAGTTCCTGGCCGACCGCGGCGGACGCACGAAAGAAGGCGGCTTCCGCACCCTGCCCGGCGTCGACGCCAACGTCTCGGCCGACGGCCGTGCCATACTCATCCACATTGCTGGTGCCAGGCCCGCCAGCGACCTGGAGTTCACCGCCGACTTCATGCCGCGGATCCGGGACGCGGTGGCCCGCGTTCAGACGCTCGGCACCATCCGTCCGCCACTCGAGGTGAGCTACACCGGCGCCTACGCCATCGCCGAGCACAGCGCCGGCCAGACCCGCGCCGACATGGTCGCCAGCTGCACCGCCTCGGTCGCGCTGCTGGTCGGGTGTTTCCTGCTGGTCTACCGCCACCCGCTGGCCTTTCCGGTGCTCCTGCTTCCGGTCTACATGGCCATTGTCTGGGCCTTCGGCCTCTACGCCGTGTCGGCCGGCCACCTCACGCCCGTCACCGCCGTCACCGGCGCGGTGCTGGCGGGGCTGGGCATCGACTACTGCGTGCACTACGTGGCCGCGCACGAACTGGAACGCCGCCGCGCGTTCGCCGCCGCGGGCGTCGCCGACCGCGACCCCGGCGATGCGGCGAATGGCCTGCGCCACGCCGCCACCCTGCGCGCGGTCGCCCACGTGGGCCCGGCGATCGCCGCCGCGGCCCTCACCACCGTGCTGGGCTTCGGCGCGGTGATGCTCAGCGAGGTGCGGGCCCTGCGCGAGTTCGCCGCACTGGGCGTGGTGGGCCTGATCGCGGCACTCGCCACCGCGCTCTTCGTGCTGCCCCCCCTGCTGCTGGCGCTCGGCCGCACCCGGTGGGCCCGCGGCGGCCTGTCGGCCACCCGTTTCAGCATCGCGCCGGCGGTCACCGCCGTCGCCCGCCAGCCGCGGGCGTGGCTCACCCTCACCACGCTGCTGGTGCTGGCCGCCGCCGCCACCCTGGGCGCGGCCGCCGCCCGCAACGCCGCCCCGCTGCGCTTCGACCGCGACCTGCACGCCCTGCACCCCCGACCCCACCCCGCGCTCGACGCGCAGGACCACCTGGCCGATCGCTTCGGCGCCGCCCCCCACGGGCTCACCCTGCTGGTCGAATCGGACACGCCGCAGAACATGCTCCGGCTCGCCCACGCGGTGCAGCGCCGCTTCGCCGGCGAGCGGATGCGAGCGCTGGGCCTCCGCGGCGTCACCGGCCCGGCCGCCCTGCTGCCCGACCCCGCCCGCGCCGACGACGTGCGGCCCGACCCGGCCCGCGTGGTCGCCGACCTGCGGGCCGCCGCCGACGCCGCGGGCTTCCGCGCCGGCGCCTTCGACGACTACGCCGGCTTCCTCACCGACCTGCTCACCCCCAAAAGGCCGCCCACCTTCGCCGACGTGCGCCGCTACCCCGCGCTCGCGAACCTCGTCCTGCCGAAGGTGCGGGCCGGGGAAGGTTTCGAGCCCACCCAGGGCCTGGTGCTCGCCACCTTGCGGAAGCCCTGGGCCGATGCCGACGACCGCGACCGGGTGATCGAGGCCGTGCGCGACGAACTGTCCGACCTGAACGCCCCTCCCGGCCGCCCCGCCGACAGCGTGGTGCTCTCGGGGATCAGCGTGCTGGGCTACGACACCCAGCAGGCCATCGCCGGCGGTCTGGGCCGGCTGCTTGCGCTGTCGGGCGGCGCCGTGTTGGTGTGGCTGCTGGTGTTTTTCCGGCGTCCCGGCGACGTGCTGCTGGCCCTCAGCCCCGCCGCGGGCGGGCTCACCCTCATGCTCGCGGTGGTGTGGCTCGCCGGCGGCTCGTTCAACCTCATCAATCTCATCGCCGTGCCGCTGCTGGTGGGCATCGGCGTCGACGACGGCATCTTTCTCACCGCGCTCTACCGCCGCGCCCGCCGCACGGAAGAGAGCGCCGCGCGGCTGCGCGAAGACCTCGCCGCCAGCGCCCACGCCATCGCCATGACCAGCGCCACCACCGCCCTGGCCTTCGGCTCGCTCTACTTCACCCACGTGCCCGCCATCAAGAGCCTGGGTCTGATGGTCGGCGCCGGCGTCGCCGGGGCGTTCTTCGTCAGCGTGTGTGGGCTGGTGCCCCTATTGGTTTTGTTGTTCGGCACCAACCAAAGCGCAGAGCGCAAAGCGCAAAGCGCAAATCAGACGCAAGCGAGTTCGAAGAAACGATGATGGCCACGAAACCCCCTTTCCGATTTGCGCTTCGCGGTTTTCACTTTTCACTTTCCGCCGCCCTGCTGGCGGCGGGCTGCACCCCCCGCGACCACCTCCACTTCCCCGAACACCCCGTCTCCCAGTCCCCCGCGGCGGTGGTCTTCGACACCGACCACAACCGCACCGCCGACTTCGCGATCCTTCCCGGCGGGCGCGGCCGACTCGCCTTCGACGACGACGAAGACGGCACCCCCGACCGCCTCTTCCGCCTGGCCGATTACGCCGACGACGACGTACCCCATCTGGTCGTGCTGCTGGACTCGATCCCCTACGAATCCCTGCGTGCCCGCCACGCCGCCGACCCGCGGATGTCGGTCTTCGGCCCGCCGGTCAAGGTCATCGCGCCCTACCCCAGCATGTCGGCTGTCTGCTTCAGCGACATCCTGCACGCCCCGCCGATGCCCGGGCCCATCAACCGCCACTACGACCCGCGGCCCCAGCACCGCGCGGTCACCAACCTTATCGCGCAGCGCTACCGCGGCTACCGCAACCCCTGGCAGCAGCGCCTGCACTACAACCTCGCCTACAAAGACAACACCACCGCCTTCCTGAAGCCCCGCCCGTGGATGAAGGCCGAGTTCGAGCGGGCCCGTCGAGCCTTCGACGCGAGCCCCGACCGCACCACCGTGGTCTACATCTCGTCCACCGCGTCGATGCTGTTCAAGCACGGGGCTCCAGCCCTGGACGAGGTCTTCGACGAGCTCAACCGCTTTGTCGCGCAGGTGCTCTACGAGCGGCGCGGCGCGGTAAAAATCAGCGTCGTGTCCGACCACGGGCACAACCTGATGAAAACCCGCTGGGTCGACGTTGAAGAACACCTCGAAAACGGCGGGTTCCACGTCACCGGGAAGCCGCGTCTGCCCGAACGCCCCGACGACGTCTTCCTCGAACAGGACGGCCTGCTCACCTGGTTCGGCGTCCACACCGTCCGCCCCGACGCGGTCACCGATCACCTCTTGACCCTGCCCGAAATCGAAACCGTCGCGTACCTGCGCGGCCAGAAAGTCGTCGTCCGCACCCCCGCCGGCGAGGCACGGATCGCCAGGGGCAACCAACGGTTCACTTACACCCCCGTCGACGGCAACCCCCTGGAGTTCCCCCCGGACCTCTGCGACGTCCCGCTGAGCGCCGACGAGTGGATCGCCCGCACCGCCGACCTTCCGTTCCCCGACGGGGCCGTCCGCCTGTGGGACGCCTTCCACGGCGCTACCCGCCAGACCCCCCAGGTCATGGCCACCCTGCAGGACGGCACCTGCGCCGGCATCGGCTGGTTCCTCTGGTTCGTCGACCCCCACAGCACCCACGGCGGGCTGAACCAGGTCAATTCCGCGACATGCGTCATGACCATGACCGGGCGGCTCGACGGCGTCGGCCCGCTGCGCAGCCGCGAGGTGATGGGCCACCTGCTGCCCGGCGGCCCGCCGCGCATCGTCTCGGACGGCCGCGAGTGATCTATTCTCTGATTGATGAGTTTTGATTCCCGATGGAAAACGATGGCAATCCTGCTGAATCAATCATCCAACCATGCTGACCGCCTCTCCCTGGATCACGACCATCGCCCCCGCCGCCGCCCTGGGCGCCGCGGTCGGCGTCTACGGCATTTACCAACCGCGGGCCCGCATCTGGGGCCCGGTCGTCTCACGCGTGAAACGCGAACCCGGCGCCGGCGGCCCACCCCGCGTCGCCCTCACCTTCGACGACGGCCCGACCCCGCAGAGCACCCCCGCCGTACTCAACGCCCTCGACGCGGTCGACGCCAAAGCCACCTTCTTCGTCATCGGCCGAAACGTGCTCGACCACCCCCGACTGCTCGCGCAGACACAGGCCGCGGGCCACCTCATCGCCAACCACACCCACACCCACCCCCGCCTGGGCCTGTGTGGCCTGCGCCGCTTCTGGCGGCGCGAACTCGACGCCTGCGACGACGCCGTCTCCGACGTCATCGGCCAGCGCCCCGCCTTCTTCCGCCCGCCCATGGGCCTCAAGCACTGGCACCTGCTCAAAGAAGTCGCCTGGGGCGGCCAGACCTGCGTCAACTGGAGCCGCCGCGCCAAAGACGGCAACACCCACCAGACCCCCCGCCGACTGGTCTACCGCCTGACCAAAAACCTGCGCGACGGCGAGATCTGCCTGCTGCACGACGGCCACGAGCCCGACCGCCCCGGCACCCGCCAGCACACCGCCGACGCCATCCCCGCCCTGGTCAACCAGATCCGCGACCGCGGGTTCGAGCTGGTGCGGCTGGATGAGCTTTTGGGGCAGCCGGGGTATCTGCTTGCCGACGACGCGTCCCATGAAACCCCGCTTGAAGAACTCGACGCGATTCTGCCCAGCTCGCTTGAACGGCGGTAAAGGCAGGGTTCGCAAAGCACGCAAGGAGCGCAGAGATCGCAAAGAAGAGGTGATACAGATCCCAATGGATTCTCGGGTGCCACGGCCTGAAGGCCGTGGCACCCACCATGGTCCGCCTGCAAATCAAATTGATTCCGTCGGGGTGGTCGCGATCGAGGCGGCATAAGCCGCGAAAGATGTCGAATCGCTTTCCTTCACGCTCTCTGCGCAGTTCGCGAACTTCGCTATTCCGGACTTTTCGATTCATCAAGCCACCAGCTAGCCCGCGCGCTTCGGCACCCACTTCAGCCCCGCCCACGCGAGCAGAAAAACCACAGCCCCCATCACCAGGCCGATGATGACGCCACCCAGCGCCCACGCGAAAAAGTACTGCTCCATCAGCGTGCGCACGCCGTGGAAGTCCCACGTGCGTTCGGTGAAGTCGGTCCACGCCGGCGTGCTCTGCCACAGGATGAGGTGGCCCAGCCAGATCGCCGCGGCGCTCAGGATCACGTTGAACGGCGGGAAGGCGGCCTGGCTGCCCGCCACCGCCGCCACCGGGTGCAAGTGGAAGCGCTTGGCCAGGTACACCGCGACCAGCGTCTGCACCGGGTAGACCGGCAGGTTGGCGACGAAGGCGCCCGCGCCCAGGCCCGCGGCCACGCTGGCGCGGCTCACGTCGTCGCCGCGGGCCGCGGCCAGCAGGTCGCGCGGATCGAACCACGCCCACACACGTCGCCACCACGCGGCCCGCGCCGCACGCTGCTGCGCCGTCGGCTCGGGCCAGCGCCGGTACGGCCAGGGCCACAGCGCCCGCAACCCCAGCCGACCGTAGATCGCAAAGGCGTGCAGCGTGTCGCGCCACGGCTTGAAGTGGCTGACCCGCTCGTCAGCCGGCGCGTAGATCGTCTGCACGGGCACCTCGGCCAGCGGCGTCTTCGCCCAGCCACTGCGGACGAGCATCTCGGCCTCGTAGCCGTAACGCCCTGCGCGGCACGGCAACGCCGCGGTCATGGCCAGCGGGTACACGCGGTAGCCGCACTGGCTGTCGCCCACCCGACGGCCGCTGAGCAGAAAGATCGCCAGGTTCGACCAGCGCCGCCCCGCGCGGTTCTTCGCGGGGTAGGCCGGGTCGTCGTCGTCGCGGCAGCCGGTCACGAAGGCCGTGGGGTCGGCCGCTGCGGCCGCCAGCAGCGCCGGCGCATCGTCGAGGTCGTGCTGCCCGTCGGTGTCGATCGTCAGCGCGTGCGTGAAACCCCGGGCCGCCGCCGCGGCAAAACCGGTACGCAGGGCCTCGGCCTTGCCGCGGTTGTGCGGGTGGGTGTGAACGAACACATCGCCCTCTACTCCATCCAGAAGCGTTGAGGCCGGCGTGTCCGACCCGTCGTCCGCCACGATGACCGGGTGGCCGAGTCGAAGGGCGCCCTCCGCCACACCGCGCAGCGTCTTCGCGTTGTTGAACGTCGGCAGCAGGATCGCGGGTTGGAAGTCGGCGTCGGGCATGGCGGCACGCGCCGGTCATCCTACCGACGCCGGGCGGCGGTGATACGCTCGGGCGAAGGGTTTCAGGGCGGCGTGATCGGACGTGGGCCCACACCCGCGTCCCCACTGACACCACCGCAATCAGCATCCCCGTCAGCGCCTCAAAAAGTTGAGCCCGTCCGCCGACTCTTTGTTTCCACATTCACCGCAATAACCTACGCCGAGCCGGGACAAAACGTTCACCCCGCCCCATCCTCAGCGCAGAACGAAACGATCACGCGAAGGGGTTTGCGAAGACTGGCGCGGGGATGGACGGCAAGGGTGCGTCAGCCGCCAGGCGATCGACGACGGCGGCCCTTTACGGGCCTGCGGAGGAGATCAACGACGCGGACGGCGTGCCCTTGCCGTCCAGCCCCCGTCAGGATTCGCAGACCTCCGTAGCATTAAAGAAGCCCCCCAGTATCGGAGCGAACTGGGGGGCTTCGTGGTTCGACGCCGCCACGCGGGGTCGATCGCATTCGGGGGCATGCACGCGGCACGCCGGTTGTTCTACACATCATGCGCAACAAAGGGTGTGCCTGTCAATGCCTCGAATGCTTTTTCGTACTTCGCGCGGGTGCCCGCGACCACGTCGTCGGGCAGCGCGGGGCCCGGCGGCTCCTTGTTCCACTTGCCCGCGTCGACCAGCGACTGCAGGTGGTTCCGCACGTACTGCTTGTCGTAGCTGTCCTGATCGCGCCCCGGCGCGTAGGTGTCGGCGGGCCAGAAACGCGAACTGTCGGGCGTCATCACCTCGTCGATCAGGATCGGCGTGGCGCCCGCGTGGCCCGCGGCGTCCAGGGGGAAGCCGAACTCGAATTTGGTGTCGGCCAGCACGATGCCGCGCGACGCGGCGTGGTCGCGGCCCAGCGCGTACAGCCGCAGCGTGAACTCGCGCAGGCGTTCCATCAGCGGCAGGCCGACGATCTCGGCCGCCCGCGCAAACGGCACGTTCTCGTCGTGGCCCGTGGTGGCCTTGGTGGCCGGCGTGAAGATCGGCTCGGGCAGGGCCTCGCACTGCCTGAGCCCCGCGGGCAGCGGCACGCCGCACACCGTCTGGGACTGCTGGTACTCGGCCCACCCGCTGCCGGCCAGGTAGCCCCGGGCCACGCACTCGATGGGTACCACCTGCGCCCGCCGCCCCAGCATGATTCGGCCCCGCAGCGCCGCCCGCTGCGCGTCGGTGACACCCGCCAGGTCGTCGATGTCGGTCGACAGCAGGTGGTGCGGGACGCCGGCCATCCGTTCGTCGATCCGATCGAACCAGAACTTGGACAGCTGCGTGAGCACCGCGCCCTTGTGCGGGATGCCGGTGGGCATCACCACGTCGAAGGCGCTCAGCCGGTCGCTGGCCACGAGAAGGGTGACGGGGGTGCCGTCGGTCAGGCTGGCGTCGTAGACGTCACGCACCTTGCCCTTGCGGTGGTTGGGCAGGGGAAGGTCGCAGTCGAGGTGGACAGTGGTCACGGCGGTCCGATCAAGAGAGGGCGGTGAGCGTGACAGCTTAAGAATTGAACCGCCAAGACGCCAAGAGCGCCAAGGAAGGCATTTCAGCCCCGTCCCGGTCAAGGTTTTCTCATGCTACCGATAGAGTCCGAATGCTCGGAGATTCGATCAATGCGCTGCGGGCACCTCGGGGTCAATCGCGAGCACGCGGACGCCTCGCATGTATTCCAGCCGGACGCGGCCCATCCTCTTCGGCTCGGACAGATCGTCAACGTCCCGTAGGACAGCCCGTCGCTTCCCCGCGATCCCGCCGCGATAAGCGATCGCCTCTTCGCCCTCAAGAACGACCCCCACGCGATCCGTGATCGTTGCCGGCGAGGCGAGCGCACCGGACGGCCTCGCTTTCCCGGCTTCGCCGGAACGGCGTGCCGAGGCATGCCCTGAGGGTGACGCCGCGGCTTCTCTAGAACTGCCGCAAGAAGCGCACATCCCCCTCATACAACCACCGGATGTCCGCGATGTGGTGCTTGCGCATGGTCAGACGTTCGATGCCCAGGCCGAAGGCGAAGCCGGTCCACTCTTCGGGGTCGTAGCCCACGGCCTCGAACACGGCCGGGTCCACCATGCCGCAGCCGCCGACCTCCATCCATTCCAGCCCCTTGCCCAGGTCCATCTTCACGTACAACTCGGCGCTGGGCTCGGTGAAAGGGAAGTAGCTGGGCACGAGCTTGACCTCGGCATCGGGGCCGAAGTACGCCTTGGCGAACTGGATGAGCGTGGTCTTGAGGTCCACCATCGTCACGTGCTTGTCGACGTACAGCCCCTCGATCTGATGGAACATCGAGCTGTGGGTGGCGTCGTGCTCGTCGGGCCGGTACACCCGCCCGGTGGAGATGATCCGCACCGGGGGCTTGACGTTCTCCATCACGCGGATCTGCACGGTGCTGGTCTGACTGCGCAGCAGGGGCGGGCTACCCGCAGCCTGCTGGTCAGAACGGGGAGGCTGCTGGATGTAGAAGTTGTCCCGCGGGTCGCGGGCCGGGTGGGTGTCGGGGATGTTGAGGGCCACGAAGTTGTGGTGGTCGTCCTCGGCCTCGGGGCCGGTCTCCACGTCGAAGCCCATGCGGGCGAAGACCTCGATCAGCTCGTCGATGGTCTGGGTGATGATGTGGCGGCGGCCCAGGGGCACGCCGTCGCCGGGCAGGGTGACGTCGACCGACGGACCCGACGCCGGGGCCCCGCCCTTTGAGCCGGCCGACACGCCGCCGCCGTCCAGTTCCGCGGTGCGGGCGGCGAAACCGGCCTCGAGCTTCGCCCGCACCGCGTTCGCGCCCTGCCCGAAGGCCTTGCGCTGGTCGCCGGGCACCTCCTTGATCAGCCCCATCAGGCCCTTGACCGCGCCCTTGCTGCCCAGGTAGGCGATGCGGAACGCCTCCAGGCCCGCGGCGTCGGACACGGCGGACAGGTCGGCGGTGGCTTTGGCTTCGAGTTCGTCAATCCGTTCGAGCATCCACCCAATCTAGCGGCATCTCGCGGACCCTTGCCGCGGGGTGTCCGGGGGCGGGTGCGGCACCCGCCCCCGGACACCCCGCGGCAACGACCCACTCCACGCCGAGGGTGGTTCCCGCTCTCTCGGGCTGGAGCGTGCGGGGCCGACCCCTTCTATCCATCGAATACGCCCGTCCGCCGGGACCCAAAGGAAACGGCCGATAACGAGGCCCCGATGTACAACGCGTGAACCGCGCGGTTCCGCACAGTAAACCCCGATGTTTTCCACTCTTGTGGAATGGCTTGACGTTCGGACATGATTCGGTTAACTTCACCCAAACAAGTTCTCGCTTTGACGCTCATGCCGGGTTGATCGGCTGGACGAAAGAGGACGGTGACGCCGGCCGACCCCCAGATGTAGGGGTGTCGGCGGCGACCTCCCCCAGGGCTTTGGGCCCGGAGGTCTTCATCGCACCCGCCTTGCGGCGAGAAAGTTCCGGCCATGACCGCTTCCTCTTCTGTCCTGACCATGACGCCTACCCCGCTGGTTCTGCTCGGCCCCGGCGGCGACTACGCCGACCGCCTGAACGTCAAGGGCACCGCCCTGACGCGGGCCCGCGGCTCTGCATCAACCGGCGCGGCCACCGCCGACGGCGACAACCCCGGCGCGCCGGGCTACGAAAGGCCGGGGCGGATGAACCCGGACGCGGCGACGCCGGGCGACGCGGGCAATCCCTCTGGGGTCCGCCGGGCCGCCGACGGGTTCGACGCCTCACCCGCCCCCGAGGCGTTGACCTACGGACCCGACGGTCGGATGCGCACCCCCGCCCGCGTGTCGGTCCTGTCGGCCGCGGCGGCGTGGCTTGATTTGCAATCGTTCACCCTGAGTGACCTGGCCCACGACCACGACCAGCACCGCCGCGCGGTCGTGGCGTCGCTGTCGCGCGCGGGTGCGCGGGAGTCGTTGGCGATATCGGGGGCGTCCGCCTCAACCCCGGCCCGCCACCAGTTCCGCCCCCAATTCCGCCCCCAGTTCCGCCACCAGTTCCGCCACCAGTTCCGCCCCCAGTTCCGCCCCCCCGCCGTCACCGTGTCGCGTCTCGCGGCTCGGCTGATCGACGCGGTCCTGCCGCCCGCTTTCCTGAATGACGCGGTCGCCCCTCCACTTTCTCCCCCCTCCCGTTCCTCCGAGAGTACTTCTCATGAACCTCACCCCCAAACAACTCCGCATCCTCAACCGCATCCGCGAAACGCGGCTGACCCGCGGCTATTCCCCGACGATGCAGGAGCTCGCCGACGAGTTGGGCGTGTCCAAGGTCACCGTCTTCGAGCACGTCGAAGCACTGATCAAAAAGGGAGCGCTCAAGCGTCAGGCCAACAAAGCCCGCTCTTTGGAAGTTTCGCCTGACCTGGATCTGCCAGACGAGCGGACCAACACCAAGCTGCCCCTGATGGGCACCATCGCCGCGGGCTCGCCCATCGAGGCCGTCGAGACCCGCGAACATCTGGACCTGGCCGAGCTCTTCGCCCCCGCCCGGGGCACCACCGGGGGCAACACCTTCGTGCTGAAGGTCCGTGGCGACTCGATGATCGACGAGCAGATCCAAGACGGCGACTATGTGATCTGTGAGAAGCGTAACGCCGCCCGCAACGGGCAGACTGTGGTAGCGCTGCTCGACACCGGCGAGGCGACCCTCAAAAAGATGTACAAAGAACGGGACGGGCGGATCCGCCTGCAGCCGGCCAACGACGCTTACGAGCCTCGCTACTGCCGTCCCGACGAGGTCCAGATCCAGGGCGTCTGCATCGGCGTGGTGCGGACTTATTGACGCTGGATAGCCTGCGTGCGGTCGCGGGCACGCGGCCGCACGGCGTCTGCCCTTAAATAGCGGCTTGAATGATGCTCGGGCGCTGCCTACATCTCGCTCGGAAAGGGTGCGACGCGCGTTCGGCCATTGCCAGTCCGGCCGCAAAAATTGCGTCTTCCCGCGTCAAAGCGTTCAGCGTGCTCACGTCAGAGCGACGCCCGATGCGGATGCGACCGTCGCCGAGCTGGATGCGGGTCCGTTTCCGACCCCGCGGTCTGGATCACGGTGTCGCGTCACGCAGCATGGCGTTCCGCAGCTTGGGGAAGTCACGCTCGGGCTGGATGATCGGGTCGTCGGCATCGGGCCGGCCGGCGGCGGCGAGGATGGTGTCGCGCTCGTGCAGCCGCATGTCGATCTCGACGTTGTACCAGCTGTCAATGGTGCGGCCGGCCACACGCTCGTCTGACGCGAACTCCCACACGGCTGGATCGGCGGCACCCAGCGTGCGTGCCCAGAGCGGCTCGTCGGACAACCCCATATGGATCACCCGGAGCTGCGGCCGGTCGTCCGCGTACCACCGGCCCGCAACGGATTCGACGTGCATCCGGGCCCGGTCCGGACCGGTGACACCGAGCCCGTTCAGGCGGCGTTGAAGCGCCCGGGTGGCGGCCTGATCGAAATCGCTGATCTGCGGATCCTTCCGCAGGGCGTCTGACGCGGCCATCACGCCGACCATGTGCGATGCGGCGTCGTCGTAGCTGAAGGCCGACGGACGCTCGGTGATGAGACCCAACGCCTTGTATCCGTGCCAGGTGGCGACTTCGTGCCAGGTCGTCATCAGGTAGGCCACCCGCCCCGCTACCGCCCGGGCCACCGCACGGCGGTCCAGCGTGGAGAGCGACGAGCCATCGGCCAGTCCGACACTGAAGACGTCGGGCTCGGCCGACATCAAGGTGACCGTGCGATCGCCCCGGCGTAGCGCGGCCTCGATCGGCTCGTACACGAACCGGGTCAGGTCGATGGCGTTGCGCACGTGGGCGATGTCGAGAAAGCCGCTTCGCTCCCCGTAAAGGATGCCTCGCCCCGTCTCGTCGATGGCCAAACCGGGCCACAGACCAGAGCGGTAGCGATGGACGCCCAGATCGTCGGGCCCCAGGAGGACCAGCGGTGAGTACCACGCGTCGAAGGGCATCGAGCCCATCCGGAGCCGGGGAGCGTCGGTCGCCCGGCCCGGGACGCTGACGATGCGGTCGCCCAGACGCGTAAGCGCAGAACCCCTCGTGGGATACGTGCATCCCGACATCACGGCCGCCGCCGTCAAAGCCACGATGGCGGCAACGACACACGAGCCAGAACGATAAAAGCAGCGGCGATCCATGTTCAGAAGGCTAACACTGCTTTCACAGACCGCGTTGTGAATGGTGTGAAATCAAGCTCATGACGTCCACGACACGCCCCACCCTTCCGGGATCCCCCCCCGGGCTTCACGCCCTAGACTCGGATCCGTGACAAGCACCTACGGCATTATCGCGGGGCACGGCGAACTGCCGCTGCTGACCGCCCGCGGCATCCGGGCGGCGGGTCACCGGGTAGTCGCGGTGGGCTTCGCCGGCCAGTACGACCCGCGCCTGCCCGCACTCTGCGACGGGTTCGACCGGGTCGGCGTGCTGCGGATCGGCGAGTGGGCCCGCAAGCTACGCCGGATGCGGGCCCACGAGGCGGTCATGGTCGGCGCGGTCAACAAGTCGAAGCTGATGTATCAGGGTTTCTGGCGGCGGATGCTGGTGATGCGGCCCGATTGGCGCGTGGCGCGCCTTTGGTACCGTACCCTGCGGCACGATCGCCGCAGCCAGACCTTGCTCACCGCCGTGGCCGCCGAGCTGGGCCGGGCCGGAGTCACGCTCATCGACAGCACCCAGCACATCCCCGACCACCTGGCCACCGCCGGCGTGATGACGTCGACCGCCCCCACCGAGGGGCAGAAGGCCGATCAGGCGTTCGGCTGGCCGGTGCTGATGCAGATGAACGCGCTGGAAATCGGACAGGCCATCGCCGTGCGTGACCGCGACGTGATCGCCGTCGAAGCGGTCGAGGGCACCGACGCCATGATCGCCCGCGCCGGCGAGCTGTCGCGCGGGGGAGGGTGGACCCTGCTCAAGGGCGCCGGCGACACCAAGGACCTCCGCTTCGACGTGCCCACCGTCGGCGTGCAGACCCTCGCCAACCTGAAGGCCGCGGGCGCGGGGGCTGTTTTCCTGGACACCGGCCGCGTGATTTTGGTCAACCGGGCCGAGGTCATCGCCGCCGCCGACGCCGCGGGCATCGCCCTGGTCGGGGTGTAGAACGTTTTGCTCAAGGGATCTCTCGTAAAATGCGGGCTGGCCGGTCTTTGGCTTGGCGTTGACAGCCGGGCGTCAACGTCGGCCCCGACGGTGCGGGAGAGCGGTTATCGCACCGAGCGGCTAACCTGACGACTCAGCAGCCTGACCCGGATTTTGTGTGCCCCCGGAGGCCCCCGTCGTTCTCAAATTACGCCTTCTGCAGCGACGACGATCCGCCTGGATTGCGGCCGCCACCCTGCTCGCCCTTGCGACCGCGGGCGGCCTGCTGGTGGTTGACCGGCAGGCCATCAAAGTCGCCGCGATGCAGTGGTGGGTTGGCTCCCCGCCCGCCGCTCAGCTGTTCGACCCCTACGACGCGCAGTCCGACGCCTCCATCCCCGTCCGGGCCGGGGAGCGCACGCTGCCCGACAGCGGACGCCGGCTGTATTTCAGCCCGTGGAACTGGGCGTTCAGCGACGGTCAGGCGGTCAGCAACACGCCGGGCGCCTACTTCAAGATCCGGTTTACCGGCCGCCACCTCGTCGCCCGGTTCGACACCGCCTGGCTGCGGGCTTCGGCCTACCCCGCCTCGTCCTACCCGGCAGTGACCGCCAGCGTGGACGGCGGGCCGCCCCGCCGCCTGGTCCTGGGGCCCGACCGCGCCGAGCTCGACCTGGTCGATGGCCTGCCGCTGGACCCCGACCCGGACCACGTCCACACCGCGGTCGTCCACTTCACCGCCACGCACTTCGACCAGGGCGACCGCTGGAACACCCCGGTCGCCGCGCTGCGCCTGATCGGACTGGATCTGGAGCCCGGCGCCACCCTGGGCACCGCCCCGGTCCGGCCGCGACAGATCCTGGTGTACGCCGACTCCCACGGCGAGGGCGTCGAGCTCGCCGGCGCCGGTTCCCGGACTGTCAACCAGGACGCCCGCCGCGCCTTCCCCCAGCTGATGGCCGACGCCTGGGACGCCGAGGTCGGCGTCGTGGCCTTCGGCGGGTCGGGCTACGTCACCCAGGTACCCGGGGCCGAGCTGCCCCCCACCACCGACACCTGGGCCAGCGTGTGGGATGAGGTCTCGCGCCTGTGCGACGAAGGCCGGCTGCTGCCGCCGCCCGACGCCATCCTCTCGGCCTTGGGCGACAACGACCCGGACCACGCCGACGTGAGCCGCGCCGCGGCCGGCCTCGCGCGGGCTTGGCGCCGCGCCGCGCCCGACGCCGAGCTGCTCTTCGCCCTGCCGCCCAACGGCGGCGCCGACGGCTTCCGCGAGCGTCTGCTGGCGGGCCTGGCCCCGGTGATCGACCCCCGCCTGCTGATCCTCGACCCCGGGCAGGACTTCCTGGCCCAGCCCGCATTGTCCTTCGGGAACCACCTCAACGCAGACGGGCAGATCGCCTACGCCCGGGCGCTGCTCGCGGCCTATCGCAGCCACCCCGGATCGACCACCCGCACACTACCCTGCCCGGTGAATGCCGCGCTGCACCTGGACCAGGACACGTCGGGGGTCACCGACCGGTTCGGCTGCCTCGTGCGGCTGCGGTCGCCGTCGGTCCGCTTTGTCTGCGACGCGCACTGACCCGTACAACCCTTGTCCCGTCGCCGCGACGCAGCCGCGGGGGCCCGCAGGGCGTACCCCCGGCTTGCCGTTTACGCCCACCCACATCCTTGCCGTCCTGCCCCTGCGGCGCTGACCGGCCTTGCCCTTCGCCGCGCTGGTGATCGGCCGCACGGTGCCGGACCTCTGCCTGTTGCAACCGTTCCGCGTCGACGGGCTCTACCGGCACGCCCACAGCCTGCACGGGCCGGTCACCGTCAACCTTGCCGCGGGATGGGCGGCTTACCTCCTCTGGCGGTTGCTGCTGGACAGGCCTCTACGCGACCTGCTTCCCGCTCCTTGGCACCGACGCGTTGCCCTGCCCGCCACAATGCGGGTCACGGTGGCCGGCGCCGGGGCGGTCATCGCGGGCATAGCCATAGAACAAGCTTGGCCTGGCGCCTGCACCACCTCGCCACCCGCGGGAGTGCAGCGACCACCGCAGAAGTCTTGGTCTATGCCGCTTGTGGGCAACTGGCCCGGTATCGCACCGCCAGCGGAGTCGTTCCGAGACGGACAACACGCGGCGGGCCGGCCTGAAACCCGGCCCTACTTCAATTGCGACGCGGTAAAGCACGCCCCGGTCGTCTCGCGGTCCCAGCCCCACGCCGGGCCGCAGCGCGCCTGATAGTCCTCCCACAGCTCGAACCAGTACGCCAGGAACTGGAACGGCGCGTACCGCTCGTAGTGGTTTTCGATCTTCGTGTGCAGACGCTTCAGCCCCGCCGCGTCGGCGCCCCGGGGGCGTTTCACCTGGTGCTGCAGGCAGAAGTGCCGGTACGTCTCGGTGTCGATCGCCAGCCGGTCGTAGGCGCCCACCAGGTGGCACAGGTTGCCCGCGGCGTAGGGCCCGATGCCGTAAATGCCGCGGAAGGCCTCGAACAATTCCCCGCTCTTTCGACCCGGCTCTTCAAACCCGTCCAGAACGATCTCGCCCTTCACCACGTCGCGGGCCAGCTGCACGATCCGCCCCGCCCGGTAGCCCACCCGGCAGCGCTCTTTCAGCCGCGCCTCGCCGAAGTCGGCCAGCTGCTCGGGCGTGGGGAACCCGCCGTGCCCCACGTGCTCGACCATCAGCCGGTTCATCTGGATCGTGTTGGCCCACGTCACGTTGCACGAGGTGACCGTCTTGACCACGTCTTCGAACAGCGTGGGCGAGCGGAACATCCGGTCGAAGCGCCGCTTCTTCGCAAGCGGGTGCAGCGCCCGCCACGCGGTGAAGTCTTCGTCGAAACGCAGCATGCGCCGCACCTGGTTCTTGAGCGTCGCGTGGTCCCCCCGCGGCACCGCGCGGCCGCACGCCAGCACCAGCGTCCGGTCCGCGCGCTGGCGCAGCGTCGTCTTCACCACCCGCCCCGCCGCCGTGCGCAGCGGCCGGTGCAGCACGCGGGCCTTCACGTCCCAGTGGTTGGGGGCCAGGATGAAGTAGCCGTAGCTGCACACCGCCCGGTGCAGGTCGAAACGTGGCGGGGCTTGGAGGGTGAGGGTGGTGGTTTTTTCGGACACGACGGAAGCGTAGCCGCTCCCGGCCAAACGCCCGGGGAGCGGCGGCCGATACCCGCCGCATGGCCCCACGACTGAAACCCGGCTCGCTTCTGATCGGCCTCGGCGTGGTGCTGGCGCTGTGGCAGGCGTTATTCGGCGTGGTTGTCCCCATGGAACCGGGCTTGGCCGACCTGGCCGGACGGCCGCCGCGCCTCGACGCCGCCTGGCTGACCCGCGTAGCGGACCTCACCGTCGATCTTCGCTGGCCGCTGCTGTTCGCGATCGTCGGCTGCATCCTTGTGGGTGGTGTCCGCCGCAGACGGAGTCAGCGCGCCGCCCGCGGCGGACTGGACCACCGCTCCGCGTTCCTCAGCCTCGCGGTCGTCGGCGTTGGCGTTCTGGTTCGGTTCTGGTCTCCCGCCACCTTCGCCTCCGACCCGCGTCAGCTGGCCGGCGCGGCCGGCGTCGCCCTCGGGGCGCTGGGTTTGCATGGGCTTCGGGATGGCGGCGGAGGGGCTCGGGTGGCTCGGGTGGCTCGGCAGGTTGAGTCGGGAACGCGGGGGCGCCCCGCGCGCCTTCGGCTCGGCCCGGTGGGCCGACCACGGACGGGACGTCCGTGCCACTGGAGTCACATGATTTACTGCATCCACCGAAAACACGGATATCACCGGGCCGGCAAGACGATTGCACCCGAAGGAAATTGGGGGACCGGGTGCCGCTGCGACGCAACGCCCCGCGGGCCTTCGGCTCGGCCCTGCGGTCCGACCACGGACGGGACGTCCGTGCCACTGAAGTCGTGGGCAGGGCGACACCGCGGGCGGATCACACTACGACCCTCCCGGGGTGCGGGGGCGGAGTCCCCGCGGCGGCCGGAAGGTCCGCTTGTGTTTTCGGCTTTGCGAGAACGCGAGCGGGGCGCCCCGGCCGCCCCGCCTCGCTACGAGGCGTTGTAGTTCTCGACGTTGACCCCGCTGGGCGCCAGCCGCTTGTCGATCGGGAACATCAGCTCGGCGATGTTGCGGCAAAGCCGGTCGCCGAAGTGGCGGTAGTGGTCGTAGTGCGAGTCGATCGACGCGAACACCTCATCCACAGTCTGCTCGCCCTGGGCGTAAAACACCGGATCGTCTCGCATGACCCGTTCGATCTGACCGCGGGTCCACTCCATGTGGTACTGGAAGCCGTAGGTGTTCAGGCCGACCCTGAACGCCTGGCACTTGCACCGGGCGCTGCCGCTCAACGGGATGGGGGTGCCGCCGGGGGGAGGCTTCTTGATCTCCTGGCCGTGGGCGTGGAAGGGGGTGGTCTTCCACGGCACGCCCAGGTGCAGCGGGTCGGTGCTGCCGAAAAAGGTGCTGTTGACCGGGTGAAAACCGATCTCGGCCTTGCCCTCCAGGGGGCCCACCTCGCCGCCCAGCGCCTGCGTAATGAGCTGGGCGCCCAAGCAGATGCCCAGCACCGGCAGGTCGGCTTCGTGGGCGGTCTTCAGCAGGGCGATCTCGTCGTTCATCCATGCGTGGTCGCCGGCCTGGTCCACGTTCATGGGCCCGCCCATCGAGATCACGCCGTCGACGCCGCGCAGGCCGGCGGGCACGGGCTCACGCTCGTGCAGCTGCACGACCCGCAGCTTGTGGCCGTGGTCGTTGAGGATGCGCCCCAGCCGGGCGGGGGTTTCAAGCGGGTGGTGTTCAAGGACGAGAATGGCCATGGGCCACAGCGTACGGTGCGCCGGGCTCGTCCGTCCAGAGCGACGGACAAGACCGCGTTCCGTATGCTCGGGGGCGTTGCCCCCGGGGTGAAAGACGACGCGAGCCGCCGGGGCGAGGGCCGGCTGTCCAGCGGTACACTTGGTGAAGCCCGCACTTCTTACTTCGCACCTCCGCATGCCCCGTCAACCCCTCACCCTGGTGCTGAACCGCGGCGGCCTGGCGGGTTTGGTGGCCACGTCGGCGGCGCTGGCGGCCGATGAATCGGCCGGTGCTCCGCGGGTGGGGCTGGTGTTTGTGGACGACGGGCGCGACGACACGGCGGAACGGCGCGAGGCGGTGCGGCGGCAGGCGGACTTCTTCGGGCTGACGCGGCTGGACGAGTTGGCGTTGCCCGGGCTGTTCGGCGGGCCGGCGGCCTCGGGCGCGCGGCCGCGTCTGGCTGCGGCGCGGCTGCTGCTGGAGGCGTTGGCTCACGCCGGCGGGCAGAAGGCCGATGCGCTGGTGTGGCCGGTGGCCTGTGACGCGCGGCCCGACGACGTGGCCCGGGCGACCGAGACACAGCTGATCGCCGAACAGCTGGCCGACCTGGAAGAGCCCGTGCCCGGCGGGCCGGGGGCGAACCCGCGCCTGTTCGCGCCGCTGCTGGGCTACTCCGACGTGCAGGTGGTGGAGCTGGGCCGGGGCTACGGGGCGCCTTTCGCCTTGGCCCGCTGCTGCGAGCAGATCGCGGCGGGGCCCGCGGGCGGGGCCGACGCGCCGCCGTGCCGCATGTGCTCGCCCTGCCGCCGGCGGGCGGCGTCTTTCCGCGCGGCGGGGGTGGCGGACAGGCGGCCGGCGTAGCGCGTGATCCGTGATCCGTGATCCGTGATCCGTGATCCGTGATCCAATCGATTCAATCCACCCTCAACCCGGCCCGCGGGGCGAGAGTAGAACGGGCGTCCCCGCCCGTGATCAAAGTCCTGCCGGAGGCAGATCCGCCACGTTGTGCGACACCGGCTCCACCGGCACCACCTGCGACGCCGGCGACACCAGCCCCCCCGCAGCGCCCGATCACCCGCCACGCATCACGGCTGCTGCGCTTCCGGCCGCCCGGCCTCACGCCGTTCGTCGCCGCGCGGCCCTTCGCCGCGGCGGCCGTGCCGGCGGTCCCCGTCGCCCGCACCCCGCCCGCCTCCCGGCGGCGGCGGGTCGGCTTCCAGCTGCACCAACCGCTGCTGAACCAACGCCTCGCGTTGGCGCTCGTCGGCCACCAGCCCGGCTTCCATCTCGACGATCTTGTCGCGCAGGGCCGCGAGCTCGGCGCGGCGCACCTCCTGCCGGACCCCGAAGTGTTCTTCGAGCGTGGCCCGCAGCGCGGCGCGGGCGGCGTCGGCCCCCGGGTCGTCGTCGGGCAGCGCCGCCAGCGTGCGGGCCTGCTCGTGGCTGAGGTTTTCCAGGCGGATGTCGCTGACCCGCAGGGCGTACAACGCGGGCCGCGACTCCTTGAGGTTGAGCATGTAGCCCAGCCGGGGGAAGCGGCGGCTCAGCGCGCGGCGCAGCAGCTCGGGGCGTTCGGCCCGCAGCTGCTCGATGCGGGGGGCGATCGCGGGGTCGAGCTCAATCATCAACGCGACGGCGTCTTCAACCTGGTCTTCGGTCAGCGGCACGGGGTCGGGGCCGCGGTCGCCGCCCCGCCCGCCCCTGCCGCCGCGCCCGCCGCCGGCGCGTTGGGCGCGTGGACCGCCGCCGCCCTGCGCCGCGGGCGGGCCGGGACGCCGCACCCCCGGTTCGGTCCAGGGACCCGGTCGGTCGTCGGCGCCCGCTGCCGCGGCGGGCGGCCGCTCGGCGTCCGGGGCCGGCTCGGCGTGAAGGGACTGCCATGCCCCGCTCGCCAGCAGCAGTCCCACTGCGAGCGTCTTGCCGGTCGTGATGAAAGGTCGGGGTGTCGTGCGTCGGCTGTTCATGCGTAAGTGCTCCGGCAGAGGCGAGGGCCCGCGGCTAGAACAGCCACGCGCCGTCATCGGCGTTCTCAAAAGAGACCTCCCAGTCAACGGCGCGGTCGATGCCGTCGAAACCCGAGCCGGCCCAGGGCCCCGCGTCGGCCACCGCAGCGAGGCGCTGCCCAAGCAGCTCCACCGGGTCGGCGGCGTCTGCGTCGGCCGGCACGACCCGTGACAGCCGGCGGCCGACCGCTTCGAAGGGCTCCAGCAGCCGCGCAGCGTCGGCATCGAGGTCGGCGCTGTCGACCCCCGCAGCCTGGACCGGCGCGTCGGGGGGGGAGGTGGATGCGGGCGTGTCGGTCGCCACGACGGTGGGCGCCGACGGCCCGTCGCCGGCCGGACCGAGCCACCAGGCCCCGGCGGCGAGGGCCACGAGCGCGGCGGCGGCGGCCCACGCCCCCATCCACCCCGCCCGTCTAAAGACGATGCGCCCGACCGTAGAGACGCCGGCCAGGTGGTCGGGTGCGACGCCAACAAAACGTCCGGGGCCGGCATCGGCCAAGTGGTCGGCGGCGGCGGGCAGGTGGTCGCGGGTGGCGTTCAGCACGGCGTCGGCCAACTTCGCCGGGGCCGCGGCCGGGCCCAGGGCGGAGTCAAGCTGCGCCTCCAGCGGCGTCAAGCCGTCGGCACGCACAGGCAGCAGGTCCCGGGTCGCGGCCAGCACGGCGTCGGCCAACCCCGTCGGTGGCGCGACCCGAGCCAACGCGCCGTCCAACTGCGCCAGCAGACGCACGTCGGCGTCGGTCGGGGCGGGGCCGACCGCGGCTGGATCATCGGAACGCGGGGCGCCGGGGGGGGTGGGGTGGGTCACGGGGTCGTCGGGGTGGGGTCTGGGGATCGGGTCGGTCGTCTTGGATCGGGCGTTCGGTCGGGTTCGGGTGGTGCCAGGTCAGGCCGTCGCGGCCAGCTTCTTGAGCTTGCCCAGGGCGCGGTGGCCACGGGCCAGCACCGTGCCCAGGGGCTCGTCGAGCGCCTCGGCGATCTCTTTGAAGCTCAGCTGCGCCGTGTGCCGCAGGTGCAGCACGGTGCGGTCGGCCTCGGGCAGCGTGGCCACGGCGTCCCGCAGCCAGTCCAGTTCTTCCGCCCGGCTCGCGACCTCGGCGGGGTCTTCGCCCGGGGCCCCGGACCGGGTGTCGGGGGCGGCCCGGGGAATCAGGCCCGCACCGCCCGCGGCGGCGCGACTCGACAGGTCGGTCGGCGTCGCCTGCCGCCTGCGTCGCCGCATCTCGTCCCGCAGCCCGTTCATGGCCACGCGGAAGAGCCACGGCTCGAAGCGGCCCTGCTCGCGGTAGCCGTCCGGGCCCGGCTTCAGCTGCCGGACCACCTTCACAAAAGTTGACTGGGTAAGTTCTTCCGACAGGTCCGGATCACGGCACTGGCTCAGCAGCAGGCCGTACAACCGGCCGGTGTAAGCCCGCACCAGCGCCTCCCAGGCGTTCTGGTCGCCCGCGGCCGCGGCCTTCAGCAGTTCCGGGGTGTCCCGGGGGTCTGATTCGTGGTCCGGCATCGGCTTCTCATCGGTCCAACGCGTCAGCGCAGGCCTTATTGCCCCTGCGCCGATTCGAAGCGCGAAATCGCCGGATCGAGCCGGATTGGCCCCACACCGTCCGGGCGTTTCGGTCCCCGAGGCGCGCGGGGCTTATGGTATCTCCGCATGTCGTCTCTTCCCCCGCCCGACCCGCCCGATCCCATCGACACGGCGGGGCCGCTGGATGTCGGCGACGCCGCCGCCGTGATCGCGGCGTTCGACGCCGCCGCCGCCGCCACCCGCGATGACCCGCGACGCCGCGGGGCCACCGTGCACCTGACCGGGCCCGGACGGGTGTGGGTGACCGGCGACCTGCACGACCACACGCTCAACTTCCGGCGGATTCTTCGCGCGGCGGGGCTGGACGGCCACGCCCCCACGGACGGCATTCCCGCCAGCGACGACCAGGTGCTGCTGCAGGAAGTCATCCACGGCCCGGACCAGATCAACGGCATGGACCTGTCGGTGCGCACGTTGGCCCGCTGCGCGGACCTGAAGCAACGCTTTCCGGCCCGCGTCGTCGTGCTCCAGAGCAACCACGAGCTGGCCCAGCTGCGCGGCGAACGCATCACCAAAGAAGGCGTCAGTGTGGTCGAGGCCTTCGCCCACGGGCTGGACTTTCTATATGGCAGCGACGCCGACGGCGTGCGTGAGGCCATGCAGGGCTACATCGCGTCGCTTCCCCTCGCCGCCCGCACGCACCCCGGCGGCGAAGGCGGTTCCGGCGGCGGCGTGATGATGACCCACAGCCTGCCGGCGCCCAAGCACATCGAGGCCTTCGACAAGGGCCTGCTGGACCGCGCGACCACCGAAGCGGACCTGTCGCCCGGCGGCTCGGCCTACGACCTGGTCTGGGGGCGCTACCACAACGTCAAGATTACGCAAGAACTGGCCGAGGCCTGGGGCGTCGACGCCCTGGTCGTCGGCCATCAGCCGGCGGACGCGGGCTGGGAGGCGGTGGCCGAAAACGCCCTCATCATCGCCTCGGACCACGGCCACGGGCAGGCGCTGCCCCTGGATCCCGACCGGCGGTACACCCGCGACGAGCTGATCGAGGCGCTGGTGCCGCTGGCGGCGATCCGAACCGGGTGACGGTCGCCGGCCCGGCTTCATTCCTATGCTCCCGCGTGCGGCGGCGGTGCTGGTGCCGCCCCCTGCCCCACCGGTTCCGACCGGGTTTTTCCTTCCACCAACCGGAGTCCCCCCATGAAGCGTTTCACCCCCGTGGTTCTTCTGATGGCCGCCGTGTGCGTGTCCGTCGTCGCCGTGGCCAGCCCGCTGGGCAAGGCCAAGCAGGCCGCCCAGACCACCCGCGCGGCCGCGGAAGACGCCCACGCCGGCCACGACCACGCCGCGCACGCAGGCCCTCATCACGACGAAAAAGAAGCACACGCCGACCACGCCGTCACCCGCGCCGTCGCCGTCATGCTGCCCACCGAGGGCAACACCGCCCACGGCACGGTGAGCTTCGCGCTGGACGGCGACGCCATGACCGTCACCGCAACGGTCAAGGGCCTGGGCGCCGGCACCACCCACGGCTTCCACATCCACGAGTTCGGCGACGTGTCCAAGCCCGACGGCAAGGGCACCGGCGGCCACTTCAACCCCGACGGCCACGACCACGCGCTCATGGACCCCTCCGCCGGCCACGCCGGCGACCTGGGCAACCTCAAAGCCGACGAAGACGGCAACGCCTCCTACTCCGCCACCTTCCAGGGCCTGACGCTCTACGAAGGCCAGCGCGCCATCATGGGCCGCGGCGTCATTATCCACGCCAAGCCCGACGACGGCGGCCAGCCCACCGGCAACGCCGGAGCGCGGATCGCCCAGGGCGTCATCGGGGTGGCCGGGCCGAAGTAGCGCGGCGGAGGTATCAGGAACCTCCCCTTCGGGGCCTTACCCCCCGACAGGAGCAGTCATTCGACCGCTCCCCACCCCCAGCCACCGGGGTCATTCCCACGACCTGATTCCGGCCGCGCGCGACGCCGGCCATGGCGTTGACGAGAACTACCAAATGCCACGGCCCCCGCCCACCAGCCCAAGGCCGGAAGCGGGTCCGGGTTTGACCCCTGGCCGTGCAGGGGCGTTGCGGCGGGCGGATTAAGCCAATGACGTCGCCGAGCAGAAGACGTGCGCCTTAATCGCGCCCGGCGGTGGGCAGGGGCCGAAGTCACCCGGCACGCGGGTGCAACGCGCGAGCCTCAGCCACCGAGCGAACGGCTGTGGGGGTTGTAAGTCGTCGGCGACGGGGTTCTTCGTTGTGCTACCTCTTCGAGCAGGGAGATGCCTTCGTCGAAGGCAGCGCGCCAGAAGAGTTGCCGACCTCTCTCAACGCCTACCTCTTTCGTGGTTTGACCTGCATCGCGGCCCCGCGTCGCCCGGCTTCGTGGCCCGTGCCCACCGGGGCTTCGAATAAGGCGGACGTCTTCTGCTTGGGGCGTGTCGCTGGCTTATTCAAGCCCCGCAAGGCCCCTGCATGGCTTGGGGTCAGGCCCGGACCCGAACCCGGCCTCAGGCTTTGGGGTGACGGCGGTGCGGATTGGGGGTGGCGGGTGGCAGGGGACGCCGGTGCCGGGGGCGGCCGGGTTCGAGTCGTGGGTCTGACCCCGATGACTGGGGGTCGGGGGGGATCGAATGACTTCTCTTGTGTTTGGGTGGGCGATTGACGCCGACCTCTTTTCAACGCTTACCTCTTGCGTCGTGCCACCTGCATCGCGGCCCCGCGTCACCCGGCTTCGTGGCCCGTGCCCACCGGGGCTTCGAATAAGGCGGACGTCTGCTGCTTGGGGCGTGTCGCTGGATTATTCAAGCCCCGCAAGGCCCCTGCACGGCTTGGGGTCAGCCCCGGACCCGAACCCGGCCTTGGGCTTTGGGGTGACGGCGGTGCTGCCTGGGAGTGGCGAGTCGAAGTGGACGCCGGCGCCGGGGGCGGCCGGGTTCGAGTCGTGGGTCTGACCCCGATGACTGGGGGTTGGGGGCGGTCGAATGACTTCTCTCGTGTTTGGGGTGGGCGATTGGTGCCGACCTCTTTCAACGCTTACCTCGTTGGTCGCGCGACCTGCATCGCGGCCCCGCGCCCCGCGGCTTCGTGGCCCGTGCCCACCGGGGCTTCGAATGCGGCGGCCGGGTTCGCGTCGTGGGTCTGACCCCGGTTTCTGGGGGGTCGGGGGCGAGCGACCGTGAGTCGTGGGAAGGACCCTGTCTTCCTTCGGGCGTTCGCGACATCACGTTTCGGTTCAACCTGCCGTCGCCTTGCTCATCCCCACCGCCATCGCGATATTCGCCGCGTTAAACAGCGCATGGGCCAGGTAGCACGGCAGCAGGCTGCCGGTCCGCTCGTACAGCCAGCCCAGCACCAGGCCCAGCACGAACAGGCCCGGCCACCCGTGCCACGACACCGCCCCGGCGTGGATCAGCGCGAACACCGCAGCGGCGATCAGCACCGCCGTCCAGCGGAAGCGGCGACCCAGGGTGTCGATCAACAGCGTCTGCAGCAGCCCGCGGAACACGACTTCTTCAAGCAAGGGTCCCATCAGCACGGCGATGCCCACCAGCTGCGTTACCGCCGCCAGCGTGGGCTCGCGGCCCAGCTGCTCCAGCAGCGTGTGGTTGACCTCCGGAACGTCCGACCCGCCGGCCCGGGCGGCGGCGGCCACGGCCGCGAGCGTCGCCCAGGTGAACAACGTGCCGACCACGAAACCGGCGAGGCCCACCACCAGGTCGCGCCCCGGCCGCCGGGGCAGCAGGCCCGCCGACCGCAGGCCCGCGGGGGTGGTTTGCCACGCCTTGACCAGAAAAAACACCGCCGAACCAATCAACCCCAGCGACGAGACCATCGCCGCGGCCTGCGCGGCCGCGGGATCGGCGGCCGCGTCGGACACCCGAGCGCCCATCACCGCCCCGATGACGATCATGCCCACCAGCCCGGCCCCGATCACGCGGTCGGCGTGCGTGAGGTCCAGCCGCCGCTCGGGCCCGCGGCGCAGCGTGGCCGGCCGCCACACGCGGACACGCACCACCGTGACCACGGCGCCCACGAGCCCCGCCAGCAACACGGCGTTCATCAGCAGCACCGACGCTCCGGGGGTGGCGGCGTCGGCCACCGCCAGCAGCGGCGCCGAGCGCGCGGGCTCCGACACGCGCCAGAGGTCGAGGACAGGGGTCGTCATGCGATCGGACTCGGCTCCACCGGAAGCGTGCGGCGGCGCGCCGCGGAAGATTGCCCCGGGGGTCGGGGTCACCTAAGCTATGCGATTCGCGCTGCCACGCGAGAACCACCACCCGTCCCACGCCCGCCGCGCCGGCCCGCGATCCTTTCGCATTCGCCGCGGTGTCCCGTCCTGCCCTGGGGAGCTTCATGCTCGTACTGCCGTCCTGGTCGCCGCACTTCCAACCCGCCGTCCGCATGAAGGCCCGGGCCGCCCAGCTGGGCGGCCACATCACCCGCCGAACGCCCGCCGACGAAGACGAGCTGCTGCGGGCCGAAGCCAAAGACAACGACACCCTGCACACCGTCACCCTGTCGCGTGACGGCAAGCACGCGCAGGCCGACTGCACCTGCGACGAGGTGGCCCGGGGGCAGTTCTGCCTGCATATCTGGGCGGCGCTGCTCGACCTGAACGCCGACGAGAGCGACGACGGTGAGGGCGTGGGCGGCGCGTCGATCAACGACCTGTCGAAGCTGCGCCTGCGTCCGCCCAAGGCCCGCAAGCGTGACGACGCGCTGCGGCCCGTGCGCACCGCCGAGCCGCGCTGGATCGGCCGGCTCTCGCTGCTGCGCTCCTCTTCCCACGAAGACCCCGACCCGACCGAGGGTGCCGACCCAGTGTCGATCTTCCCCACCCAGCGGCAGGTCTGCTACGTCGTGCTGCCCGACCTGTCGCAGCGCCACGGCGGGCTGGTCATCGACCTGCAGCAGCGCACCGCGATCGCCAGCGGCTGGAGCAAGCCCAAGCCGCTGAAGATCGGCCTGGACACGATCGACACGCTGGCCGACCCGACCGACCGCGAGCTGGTGAGCATGATGCTTGGGGCCACGTGGGTCACGCGGCACGAGTCGAACCAGGCCCACCGCCTGGACCGCGGCCACAACACCTACCGCATTGCGCCGGGCGCGCAGCGCAGCATCCTGCGCCGCATGATCAGCACCGGCCGCGCCTTTCTGGAGCTGGAAGAAGACACGCACATCCACAAGAGCCGCCAGCGCCCGCTGCGCTGGTCCGACGGGCCCGACCCCTGGAAGCTCTGGCTGATCGGACGCCCGGGCGCCGGCGAGCTGCTGATCGACTTGCAGCTGCGCCGTGCCGGGAAGCGCATCGCCGTCACCGAGCCAGACGTGGTGCTCGGCGGCCGCGACGGGCTGGTGATCCTGGGCCGCGCGGTCGACGCGGGCCCGACCCGGACCCGCTCGCGCTACGCCGTGGCCACCGCCGCGCCCTTCGACGACCGCGACGCCTTCCGCTGGGTCGGCCAGTTCCGCGATCACCGCTACGCCGACGACGGACCCGACGAGGGCGAGTACCTGGACGACCTCGCCGAGGCCGATGCCGACCCGGACGCCCGCGGAGCGACGGACGACAACGCCACGCCCCACGACGGCGCCGCCTCGGTCGGCGTCTCGGCCCTGCGCGTGCCCGAAGCCGATATCGAGCGCTTCCTCGAACGCCTGTACCTGCTGCCCCAGCTGCCCGAGCTGGACCTGCCCGAGGGACTGGGCCGGGCCGAGCGCATGCTCGACCCGGTTCCCCACCTGGACGTCTACAGCCCCGGCTCGGCGCAGGCCGCCGAGCTGCTGACCGGGCCGGGCCGCAACAGCCTGGTCGCCCGGGTGAGCTTCGACTACGCCGGGCAACGCATCAGCCCCGCCCGCCGCGGGCGCTTCGTACCCGCCGCGGCCCGGCCGGCCGAGGGGGATGGGGGCGAAGCCGCCGGCCCAAACCCGACCGGTGCGGAGAACGCCGCCGCAAACGCCACACCGGATCCCGCCGAATCGGTGACGAACGACCGCGACCTCTCCATCGAAGCCCTCGATGGCGAGCAGCAGCTGGTCCGACGCAACCTTCGAGCCGAGCGCGAGGCCATCGCCGCCACCGCCGGCCTGGGCCTGCGGCACACCGCCTCGCCCACCGGCGACGTGCTGCTGGTCTCACCCAAGCAGATGCCCCGCGCCGTCTCCAGCCTGCTGGCTGCCGGCTGGATCGTCTCGGCCGACCAGAAGACCATCCGTGCCGCCGGCCCCCCGGCGCTGTCCATCACGACCGGCATCGACTGGTTCGAGCTGCGTGGCGAGGCAACCTACGAGCGTGCCGACGGCAGCACCGAGACGCTGACCCTGCCGCAGATCCTCGCCGCCGCACGCTCGGGCAAGAACATGATTGTGCTGGGCGACGGCACCCAGGCCCTGCTGCCCGAGCAGTGGCTCGACGAACACGGCCTGCTGGTGGCGCTGGGCAAGGTCGAGGGCGACCACCTGCGCTTCAAGAGCAGCCAGGCCGCCGTGCTTGATCAGCTGCTGACCGGCCATGACCAGGCCGCCTTCGACGACCGCTTCGCCGAGGCGCGGGCTCAGCTGAAGGACTTCGAGGGGATCGCCCCCGCCGACGCGTCCGAGGGCTTCGGCGGCACGCTGCGGACTTACCAGCGGGAAGGTCTGGGCTGGCTCGACTTCCTGCGCACCTTCGGCATGGGCGGCATCCTGGCCGACGACATGGGGCTGGGCAAGACGGTGCAGGTGCTCGCGATGATGCACGGGCGGGTCAAAGGCGACCCCGCCCACTGCGACATGCCGGCGTCCGGGGCGAAGACCCAGAAGCCCGCGGCCCCCACCAAGCCATCGCTCATCGTGGTGCCGCGGTCGGTCATCTTCAACTGGCTCGACGAAGCCCAGAAGTTCTGCCCCGAGCTGAAAGTCATGGCTTACAGCGGCCCCGACCGCGCCGACCTGATCCCGCAGTTCGGCGACCAACACCTGATCGTCACCAGCTTCGGTCTGATGCGACGCGATATCGACACGCTCAAGGCGGTGGAGTTCGACTACGCCGTGCTGGACGAGGCTCAGGCGATCAAGAACCCCGCCAGTCAGAGTGCGAAGGCGGCGCGCTTGCTGCAGGCCGACCACCGCCTGGCGCTCACCGGCACACCGGTCGAGAACCACCTGGGTGACCTGTGGTCAATTTTTGAGTTTCTCAACCCCGGCATGCTCGGCGCCAGCGCCCGCTTCAGCGACCTGGTCAAGGCCGCCAGCAGCAACGCCACCGCGCAGCGGCTGGCCGACGGCGACGACGCGGACGCGGACGCCAACGCCGCGCTTGATGAAGCCGCCGAGCGGGGCCCGATGGACTTCAACCTGCCCGACGGGGTCGGCGTGAACGACGCGGCCGCCGGCCAGACCGGCACCCCCGCCGACACCATCGCCCAGGTGGCGCGGGCGCTGCGGCCGTTCATCCTGCGGCGCACCAAGAGCGAGGTGCTCAAAGACCTGCCCGCCAAGACCGAGCAGACCATCCTGTGCGAGATGGAGCCGGCCCAGCGCAAGGTCTACGACCAGCTGCGGACCTACTACCGCGGCACGCTCATGCAGCAACTCGATGCGGTCTCCGAGAACGGCTCGGCCCGCTCCGAGCGCGACGCGGCCGACGACGAGGCCGCCGCCGACCGCGCCGGGGCTTCCGGCGTCGCCGGGCGCGGCAACGCCTTCATGGTGCTCGAAGCGCTGCTGCGCCTCCGCCAGGCCGCCTGTCACCCCGCCCTGATTGACAAGCAGGGCATCGACACCGGCGGACCCGACGTGCCTTCGGCCAAGCTGGACACCCTCAGCGACATGCTGGCCGAGGTGATCGACGGCGGGCAGAAGGCGCTGGTCTTCAGCCAGTTCACCAGCATGCTGGGGCTGGTCCGCAAGCGACTCGACGAGCTTGGCATCCGCTACGCCTACCTCGACGGCCAGACGCGCAACCGCAAAGAGGTCGTCGAGCAGTTTCAGGAAGACCCGGATTTGCAGGTGTTCCTCATCAGCCTCAAAGCCGGTGGCGTGGGGCTGAACCTGACCGCGGCGGAGTATGTTTTCATTCTCGACCCGTGGTGGAACCCCGCCGTTGAGGCTCAGGCCATCGACCGCACCCACCGCATCGGCCAGACCAAGCCGGTGTTTGCCTACCGCATGATCTGCGAAGACACCGTCGAGCAGCGCATCATCGAGTTGCAGGCGCGTAAGCGAAAGCTGGCCGACGCTATCGTCGGTGGTGAACAAAACTTGCTGCAATCACTGACCCGCGACGACCTGGAGCAGCTGCTGTCGTAGGACGCACGCGAGCTACGCTGCACGCGGGCCGCATGAAAACCGCTTCACTACTCATTCGTCCCGCGCGAATCGGGTCCGATCGGAAGCGGCGTACTTATCCAAGACGATGGATCCCGGCCGGGTCGGGGAGCGGCGACCGCACCGGCGGCAGAGCTTCCGCGCGTCCCGCCAGATCGTGCCCCGCCTCGTCACCCCACGGGATGGCTAAGCGAATGGGTGCACCCCTTAGGGTGTTTGCCCCGGAGCGCAGATTGCATGGGGGCAGGAAAAAACACCGATAAAACCGCGGCGCTTGCGGATCCGACTTTGACCGAACGCCTACGATCTGTGACTCCCGCTTTCTGAGCGGATCAACCGGATCGGCCCGCTCAGATAGCAGCACGCCGATCAACAAGCTGCACCAAGGCACGTCAAACGCCGCATCGTTTCGTAAGTTTTCTGTCTCACTCCCCCGCGGATATGAGACTCCCGATGCCACCCTTTCACGACGCACGTCGCTGACACCGTCCGCCGCCATTTTTTTCAAGGCAGTCTTATCGTGACGAACATCTACGTTGGCAATCTGCTCTACGCCACCACCGAGCCCGAGTTGGTCGAGTTCTTCAGCCAGTGGGGCCGGGTCGAGCGGGCCACGCTCGTGCACGACCGCGAGACCGGTCGCCCCCGCGGCTTTGCCTTTGTAGAGATGCCCGACGCGCCCGACGCGGCCAAGGCCATCGCGGCCGCCCACGGCGCCGATCTCAACGGTCGCCCGCTCACCGTGAACGAAGCCCGGCCGCGCGGAAGCGGTGGTGGTGGTGGTGGTGGTGGAGCACGTCCTGTCCAGCCGGCGCGCGGGGCGGCGGAGGTGCAGCAGTCCGCAGGCTACGGCAACCGGACCCAGCCCTCCATGACTAACCCCCCGCCGCCGCCTGAAGACTTGCCCCGTGACGAGCCGGAAGCATCGCACCCGATCCCCGGGGTCTCGGACGAGCCGGTACGCCGCAGCGGCGGCTACACCAACCACATGCAGCCGTAGCGCGGCTCCTGGGCAAGCCCACGTCCGCCCGCCAGACGGAGGCTTGCCTTGTTGACCGCGGCGGGCCTCGGGCCCTGTGCCCCCGCTTCTGATCCATCATTGCCGTGCACGCGGGGATCCGGGCGTCTGCAACTCAACCCCGCCCCGACGCCGTGAGCGCCCGCGCCGCACTGCAGCCCGGGATCCGTGCGTTTAACCGGGTCGACGGAAACGGGCCCGCGGTCACCGCGGGTCCAGCGCCCGGCGGCTACGCCAAAGGCGTCACGAAGTGGTCGATGGCGAGCCCGAACCCCGCCAGCGCCTGCGGCACGAAGGGGTGGTCGGTGATCAGGCGCAGCCGACGCAGGCCCAGGTCCCGCAAGATCTGCGAGCCGATGCCGTAGTCCAGGGTCGCCCGGCCACGGGCCGCTGCCCCCGCGTCGTCGGCCCCGCCCAGCCGCACCCCGCCGGTGCCGGGCGCCACCGGCACGGTCGAGGTCTGCAGCCGGCCCAGCAGCCCACGCCCCATGCCCTCGTGCCGCAGATACACCACGGCCCCGCGGCCCTCGGACTGGATCATCCGCATGGCGGTGTCCAGGGTGCGGCGGCTGTCCTGACCGCGGTCACCGAACACGTCGCCCAGCAGGTTCTGGCGGTGCATGCGGACCAGGGTCGGCGTGTCGGACTCAGCCACCCCGCCCCCGGGCTCGGCCACGCCCAGCCCGCCGCAGGTCAGCGCCACGTGGGGCATCGGGTCGACCCGCGAGCGGTAGGCCGTCAGCGTCCACTCGCCAAACGCGTTGGTCAGCGGAGACTGCTCGATACGCTCCACCAGCAGATCGCGTTGCATGCGGTATTCAACCAGGTCGGCCACGCTGCAGCGTGTGAGTCCGTGACGTTCGCAGAGGGCTTCAAGCTGCGGGCGGCGCGCCATCGTGCCGTCGTCGTTCATCACCTCGATGCCCACCGCCGCGGTCTGCAGTCCCGCAAGACGGCACAGATCGACCATGCCCTCGGTGTGGCCGGTGCGGACCAGCACCCCCCCGTCACGCGCGCGCAGCGGCTGCACGTGCCCGGGCCGGTCCAGATCGCCCGGATGGGTCGCCGGATCCGCCAGCATGCGGATGGTCAGCGCACGGTCCGCGGCGCTCACGCCGGTGGTCAGGCCGAACCGCGCCGCCGCGTCCACCGTCAGCGTGTAGGCGGTGCCGTTTTGGGTGGTGTTGACCGCGGCCTGCGGCGGCAGGTCGAGGCGGTCGCAGGTGTCGCCGTCCAGCGCCACGAACAGCATGCCGCGGCCTTCGCGCAACATAAAGTTCACCGTGTCCGCCGTGCAGTGCTCGGCCGCGCAGACCAGATCCCCCTCGTTCTCACGGTCTTCGTCGTCGGTCAGAACGATCGTCTTGCCGGCGCGCAGGTCGTCGAGGATGTCGGGGATAGAGCTCATGGCGTCTTCGTCGTTCTTAGCGTAGAGCGTCGCGTGGTGCGAGAGCGCTTCCAGCAAGGTGTTAGGGGTTAGGTCCCAGGTGTCAGGCGCCACGCCGCGGATCATCGGGCACGACCACGCGTTGACCACGCATCACGATCAAGCTGAACCGGAAGTGCGAGGTGGAGGTCCCAACCTAACACCTAAGACCTAGCACCTAACACCACGCCGGCGCTAGCCGGCGCTCGGCCCCATCCTCAACACCGTCCGCGGGGCCAGCGGGAAGTCGCGCAGCAGCGACGCCACGTCGTCCACCGTCACCGCCCGCAGCCGGTCCAGTTCTTCGTCCAGCGGGGTGTAGGCGCCCTGGTAGGTCCACTGCGTGCCCAGCCCGTGCATGAGGCCCGCCGGCCGCTCGCCCTGCAGCGTGGCGCTCGTGGCCAGCTTGTTCACCGTCCGCTCCAGCTCGTCGGGGCGCAGGTCGGGCGTGGCCGCGACGCGGTCCAGCACGCCCAACAGCGCCGCCTCCACCGCCTGGGCCCGGTCCGGGTCGCAGCTGGCGTAGCCCATGAACGCCCCGCTGCCGTCCTGCGGCAGGAAGCTGAAGTCGGCCTCCTCGGCCAGGCCCGGGTCCACCAGCTCCCAGTACAGCCGCGAGCCCTCGTCGTCGCCCAGCACGTCGGCCAGCACCCGGGCCGCATAGCGCCGCGGGTCCTGTGCCGAGGGTCCGGGGCACAGCAGCCCCAGGTAGTGGCGGCTCTGCCTGGCGTCCGTCACGGCCCGGGCCCGCGCCGCGGCCTCGGGCACGGCGGCATCGCGGCCCGCGCCCGTCGGCGACCAGCCGCCGCACAGCGCCGCGACCTGGTCGGTCAACGCCGCGAAGTCGATCTTGCCCGCCGCGGCCACCACGATGTTGTCGGGGCTGTAGCGGTTCTCGAAGTAGCCGCGCATCTGCTCCGCGGTCAGCGCGGTCACCGTGTCGGTGGTGCCCAGCACGCGGTGCCCCAGCGGGTGGCCGCCGAAGAAGTCCTCCAGCAGCGCGTCCTGCAGGCGCCACTCGGGCCGGTCGTCGTACATCCCGATCTCTTCGAGGATGACGTTCTTCTCCATGTCGAAGTCTTCGACCCGCAGCGACGGCCGCAGCATGTCGCCCAGCAGGTCCACCGCGCGTTCCAGGAACTCCGGCAGCACGTGGGCGTAGTAAACCGTCTGCTCGTGGCTGGTGAACGCGTTGTAGTCCGCCCCCAGCTCGTCGAACTCTCGGTTCACGTCGTCGGCCGTCCGCCGGGCGGTGCCCTTGAACATCATGTGTTCGAGGAAGTGCGAGACGCCCATGAGCGTTGGCGACTCGTCGCGGGCGCCCGTCTTCACGAAGAACCCGACCGCCGCCGTGTGGGCGTCGGGCTGCGACTCGGCGATCAGGGTCAGGCCGTTGGGCAGCGTGGCGTGTTCAAACGTGATCGGCATGGGGGCTCCGGAGGCTTCGGGCGCTGGACCTGCGGCGACCCGCAGGCCCGCTTCCGAAGCCTGCCGCGGACGCGGCCACGGGGGACGCCGCGTGAGAAAGATCCGCGGGGTTGCGGGGACCCAGCAGTTTAGGGGGAGGATGGCACGCCGTCGCAAAGCGGAAGTCGTGCCCGCCGACGTCGCGCCACGCGCGGGAGCGCCGCGCCCGCGGCGAACGACACGCCCAGCGGATGCAGCCGGTACAGCCCGCCCTTTCTGGTCGCCCCCACGTCCGACGTCACCCAACGCTCCTCCACCCTCCCCACCTCCTGCCCGCCGAGCCACAGCCGCAACCGCGAGGGCGCGCCGCGTTCCGGGATGGCCTTCAGTTCCACGGCCGAAGGTTAAAGGCCATCGGTGCCCACGGGCTGCGACAACTCCCACACCGCTGCCCGAAGCCGGGCAGCGAGATGGCGGTGCGCAAAAAACCGCGGCGGAACAATCCGCCGCGGCACTGGTTGAAGGTAAATCCTCGCCCCCCCGAGGTCGGCAAAGCCGACGCGGCCGACGACGGGGCGGGCGTTTCGCCCGCCCACGAGGAGGTCGCACCGCCGTCAGGCGAGCTTGTCGAGCTCGGCCTTGAACTCGTCTTTGGGCGTCATGCCCACGAACTTTTTCACCACCTCGCCCTTGTTAAAAAGGATGATGGTGGGGATCGCGCTGATGCCGAACTTCATCGACACGTCCTTGTTGGCGTCGGTGTCGACCTTGCCGACCTTCACCTTGCCGTCGTACTCGGTCGCCAGCTCGTCGATGACCGGGGCGAGCATGCGGCAGGGCATGCACCACTCGGCCCAGAAGTCGACCAGCACCGGCTGGTCGCCGTTGACCACTTCGGCGTCGAAGTTGGTGTCTGTCAGTTCCAATACGGTGTCGTTTGCCATAAGTGGGTCTCCGTTGCGGGGTGGTGCGCGTGGGGATGATAGCCCGTGCGGCGGAGGGAGTATTCCCCCCACGACATTTTCCTTCGTCCCTTGAGCGGTTTCGGGCTAAACTTAGGGACTACCCTGTCGCAAGTGCGCCAAGTGTCTGATCGTCCACGATCAAAAAAAGCCGAGGAGTTCCCCGATGTTTGTGTCCCCGCCCCTGTCCCTGTCCCTGCCCGATCACCGGCGCCCGCTCTCCATGCTCTGCGGCGTGGCCCTTCTGGGGCTATTGCCGGGTCCCTCCGCGACCGGCCTGGTTGTCCAGGGTGATGGCATGGGTATCAACGTGCCCGCGGCGGTTTCCGACGCCTTCGGCCGGTGGGGCAACAACGCCGCCGCCGTGGCGGTGGCTCCGGATTGGGTCTTGACCACCCGGCACCAAGATAGCGTGGGCAGCCCGCCTGACCGCACCGTGGTCTTCGGCAGCACCTCCTATACCGCCCAAGCCAGCGACCCCGCCAGCGTGATCGAGCTCAACCAAGACCTGCGTCTGGTTCGGGTCACCCAGACCGACGGGACGCCCGCAACCCTCACCTCCACCCTGTCGGTCTATGACGGCATCCCGCTTACGACCGGCACCACCCTGACCCTCGGCGGCTTCGGCCCTCGTTTGGGAAGCTCCGGCGCCGACGGCTTCGACTACGCCGGCAACCTCGATAACACCAACGGTCTCCGCTTCGGCACCAATGTGCTTGATGGCTCGGGCACATTCAACAACCCCGGCAACTTCTACAACGGTATGGCCGTGCTGGCCTCGGATTTCGATGATTCCGGATCGCCCGAGTCCACCGCCGGCCCCGGCGACTCGGGCGGCGCCTGGCTGGTCAACACTGGCGGCGTCTTCCAGATCGTCGGGCTTTCCTTTGCCGTCGAAAACGACCGCCTTGACAACCCCGCCACCCCGATTAACGAAGCCACCAGCACCGACGCTTTTTTCACCCAGCAGCTCTTCGCCGCCGACACGGCCGCCTTTGCCGCCACAATCAACGCCATCCCCGAGCCCGGGACCGCCGCCGCGTTCGCCGCGTTCAGTGGGTTGCTGATCTCGCGACGCCGGCGTTCGTAGATTTCGTCAGCCCACCAAGGGCGTCCGAAGGATGTCGAACCCGCCGTGCAGTAAAAACTTCAAACACGGATGCGGCGCGACCGCGAGGGGACGCGGTTCTTCATCGCTCTACGAGCCGCGACCGTGAGGGGATGACCCCGAGGTGAAAGTCATTTTTTGCGGAGAATAAGCCGCGGGACCGCTTCTTACGGGCGCGGCTCGTGGGGTGCAGTCGTCGGCGCAGCCGACGCGGCCAACGGGTGAGGTGAGGCTCGGCGAACCTCGCACGGAGGCCGCTCTCACCGCTACGAGCGGTCGGTCAGGTAGGCCCCGCTCTTCACGTTCTCCCACCACGTCCGGTTGTCCACGTACCACTTCACCGTGGCCTCCAAAGCCTGCGGCCAGGCGCTGCGGGTCGGTTCCCAACCCAGCTCGGTCTTCAGCTTGGTCGCGTCGATCGCGTAGCGGCGGTCGTGGCCCAGGCGGTCTTCGACCGGCTTGATCATGTCTTTGCCCTTGCCCATGACCTCCAGGATGCTGTGCGTCAGCTCCAGGTTCGACCGCTCGTTGTTGCCGCCGATGCAGTAGCGCTCGCCGCTCTTGCCCTTTTCGAGCACCGTCAAGACCGCCTCGTTGTGGTCCTCGACGTGCAGCCAGTCACGCACGTTCTTGCCGTCGCCGTAGAGCGGCACGGGCTTGTCCTGGATCAGGTTGGTCACGAACAGCGGGATCACCTTCTCGGGAAACTGGTAGGCCCCGAAGTTGTTGCTGCAGTTGGTCACCCGCACGTCGGTGCCGAAGGTGTGGTGGTACGCCATCGCGATCAGGTCGCTGCCGGCCTTGCTCGACGAGTACGGGCTGCTGGGGGCAAACGGCGTCTTCTCGTGGAACTTCAGCTCCGGCTGGTCCAGCGGCAGGTCGCCGAACACCTCGTCGGTGCTCACGTGCACGAAGGTCTTCTCGTTATCCGGGTCGCTGCGGCGGAAGGCGTCGAGCATCGTCTGGGTGCCCAGCACGTTGCTCTCGACGAATGGCCGCGCGTCGATGATCGAGCGGTCCACGTGGCTCTCGGCGGCCATGTGCACCACCGCGTCGGTGCGCTCGCAGAGTTCGGAGCACAGCTCCAGGTCCAAGATGTTGCCGTGAACAAACTCGTAGTTGGGGTGGTCTTCCACGTCGCGCAGGTTCTCGGGGTTGCCCGAGTAGGTCAGCGCGTCCAGGTTCACGATCTGGTGCTGCGGGTGGTCGCGCAGCACGTAGCGCACGAAGTTGGAACCAATAAAGCCGCTGCCGCCGGTGAGAAGAATTTTCATGATCGTGATGGGGTTGGAGTCGGGCCGGGTTTGAGTTGGGGCGTTCAAGTCAGGTTTCGCGAAGAACGCGAAGAGCGCGAAGGCCGCGAAGGAAGAAAAGACAGAGGGATCGGAGGCTGTTCTTTGCGCTCTTTGCGCCCTTCGCGGCCTTCGCGGCCTTCGCGATTCCTGCCTTGGCGTTGTCAGTCCTCCAGCCGCCGCATCACATCGGCCAGGTTGGCTTTCCAGTCGGGCATCGGCCCGATCAGGGCCTCGGTCTTTTCCAGCCCCAGCACGCTGTACGCCGGCCGCCGTGCGGGGCGGGGGAACTCGTCGGTGGTGCAGGGGGCGATGTCGCAGGTGTTCCCCGCCAGCCGGGCGATCTCGACCGCGAAGCCGTGCCAGGTGCACTCGCCGCCGTCGGTGACGTGGTAGGCGCCGCTCGCGCCGTCTTCGACGATCCGCTTGCTGCACGCCGCCAGGTGCTCGGCGCTGGTCGGTCGGCCGCGCTGGTCGTCCACCACCTTCAGCTCGTCGAGCTTGCCGGTCAGCCGCACCATCGTGCGGACGAAGTTGTTGGCCCACGGGGCGTACAGCCAGCTGGTGCGGATCAGCCGGTGCTCGCAGCCGCTCTTGACCAGCAGCTCCTCGCCCACCAGCTTGGTGCGGCCGTAGGCGCTCTGCGGCGCCTTCTTTGCGTCCACGGCGTAGGCCGTTTCCGCCTCCCCAGAGAACACGTAGTCGGTTGAGTAATGGACCAGCGTCGCCCCCACGGCGCGGCAGCGTTCGGCCAGCTTGCCCACACCGAAGCCGTTGACGGCCAGGGCGGCGTCTTCGTTCTCTTCGCAGCCGTCCACGTCGGTGAAGGCCGCGCAGTTCACCACGACCTCGGCGCCCTCCGGGATACGCAACGCGAGCGAGTCGGCCGAGGTGATGTCGATGTCCGGGCGGTCCAGACCGGTCCACGCGACACCGTCGGCGTCCAGGCGCTCTTTCCACGCGCGGGCCAGCATGCCGTTGGCACCGACGATGAGGTAGGGCGGCGGCTTCTCGTTGGGGTGGGTGGGGTCGTCACTCATGCGTGGTAGGTAAAGGGGCTGTCGTAGTCGTCCAGCACGGGATGTTTCGTGTCCTTCTCGCTCAGCACGGCTTTTTCGGCGGTGACCTGCCAGTCGATGCCCAGCGCCGGGTCATCCCAGGCGATGCCCGCATCGCAGTCCGGGGCGTACGGGTTCGTGACCTTGTACTGCACCAGCGTATCGGGCAGCAGCGTGGCGAAGCCGTGGGCGAAGCCCGCGGGCACCAGCAGCTGGTGGCCGTTTTCGGCGCTCAGCACCGCGGTCACATGCTTGCCGTACGTCGGCGAGCCCACGCGGATGTCCACCGCCACGTCCAGCAGCGACCCCTGCACGCACCGCACCAGCTTGTCCTGCGCCGACGGCGGCGTCTGGAAGTGCAGCCCGCGGACGGTGCCGACCTGGGCCGACAGCGACTCGTTGTCCTGCACCCAGTCAAGCTCCACGCCCGCGCCCTTCAATGCCGAGGCTTTGAACGTCTCGGCAAAGTACCCGCGGTGGTCGCCGAAGCGCCTGGGCTCGATGAGCAGGACGTCTGGGATGTCGGTGGGCGTAATCTTCATGGTCGCTTCGTTTCCGGAACTTCGAACTTCACACTTCAAACTTCGAACTTCCTTACATCCACGGCTCGACGTGCTTGTCTTCCAGCAGCTGCTTGAGGTACTGCCCGTAGCCGTTGCTCTTCATGGTCTCGGCGTGCTCTTCCAGCTTCGCCGCGTCGATAAAGCCCATCTTCCAGGCGATCTCTTCAGGGCAGCCGATCATCATGCCCTGGCGTTCTTCGATGGCTTCCACGAAGGTGCCGGCCTGCAGCAGGCTCTCGTGGGTGCCGGCGTCCAGCCAGGCCATGCCGCGGCTCCACAACTGCACGTTCAGCTCGCCGCGTTCCATGTAGATGCGGTTGAGGTCGGTGATCTCCAGCTCGCCGCGTGGGGAGGGCTTGAGGTTCTCGGCCATCTCGGTGACCTGCTGGTCGTAGAAGTACAGCCCCGGCACGGCGAAGTGGCTCTTGGGCTCCTTCGGCTTTTCTTCCAGCGAGATCGCCTTGTTGTCCGCGTCGAACTCCACCACGCCGTACCGCTCGGGGTCCTTGACCGGGTAGCCGAACACCGTCGCGCCCTCGGTCAGCTTCGCCGCCGCCTGCAGGGTCTGCCGCAGGCCCGCGCCGTAGAAGATGTTGTCTCCCAGGCACAGGCAGCAGGGCTGGTTCTTGGTGAAGCCCTTGTCCAGCAGGAAGGCCTGGGCCAGGCCCGCGGGCGAGGGCTGCTCGACGTAGCTGAACTTCATGCCGAACTGCGCGCCGTCCTTCAAGAGGTGCTTGAAGTGCGGCAGGTCGTGCGGGGTGCTGATGATCAGCACCTCTTTGATGCCCGCTAGCATCAGCGTGCTCAGCGGGTAGTAGATCATCGGCTTGTTGTAGACCGGTAGCAGCTGCTTGCTGATGGCCTGCGTGAGCGGGTACAGCCGGGTGCCGTGGCCTCCGGCGAGGATGATGCCCTTCATGGGAAGCGTCTCATTCTGGGCGCCGGGGCGCCGGGGTGACAAAGGTCTGTGGACGGCCCGCGGTCGGTCTGGCGGCCGCGGCCCCCTTGTCAATCGTCATAAACCCGGCTCCGGGCGAGCCCCGGATCGAGAGCTTGCCGCACCGGCCGACTGCCGCTAAGTTATCGGCCGAACCGAGTGACCCGCCCCGCGGTGATCTCGATTCACGCTTTCAGGTGCCCGCCCGCACGCCGCGGCCGGGTGAAAAGGGAAGCGGAGTGACGACCGGATTGGTCCGGTCGGATTCTCCCGCGGACGCGCCGCCGTAACGGGCCAGCGCCGACTCTCATCACGCCACTGCCGGCCCGCAACGGGCTCCGGCGGGAAGGCGGGAGTCGGCGGAACCCGGAGCCGGAAGACCTGCCCGAAAGCCGCCCCGGATGCCCTCACCACCGAGGTGCCGTCCGTCTCGTGTCCACGCGGAAATGGACCCACGGGCAGACCCCTCGCCGAACGCCGCCCCATCCCCCGGCGTTTGAGCGCGTTTCTGCACGTTCCGCCTGGACCCCGCCCCGCTCCCCGTCGGAGCGCGGCGTTGCGCTGCCCGCGGACCGGCAGCGCGGTCTTGGGGATCGGAGTTTCCGCCATGAATACCGCCTCGATCACCGCCCTCTGCGTCCTGACCGCCGCCACCCCCGCCGCCTACGGGCAGACCGCCTACGCCGCCCGGACCACCGCGTTTAGGCCCGGAACCACCGCGGCGGCGGGCTTCAACGCGCCCTCTGCCCCGCTGGGTGAGCCCACGCGGATCACCTCCCCCGGATCGCCCTTCGCGGCCCCCGTCTCGTTCTTCAGCCCGCCCTTCGGAAACCAGGAGATCATCTCGATCGGCGAGGGCGGCTTCCTCACCCTTGAGCTCGAACGCTTCGCGGTGCCGCAGGCCGGCGGGCCGGAGATCGGTGTCTTCACCAACGCCGGGTACGGCGACACCGACGGCAACTTCAGCGACGACAACGCGCGGGTGTCCGGCGACTTCGCGGGGCCGTTTGACACCTTCGGCATCGACGCCGCCCGGGTTCAGGTCAGCGCCGACAACGTCACCTTCGTCGATGTGCTTCCGCAGGCCATCCGCTTCGACATCCCCACCAACGCCTACACGAACGCCACCAGCGTCTCGTCGCTGCCCGCAAGCCCGGTCGCGTCGGATTTCGGCCAGCCGTTCGTCGGCGGACCCAATGACTTCGCCGGCCTGCGCTACTTCAGCGACACCGGTTCCAGCGTGCAGAGCGTGCTCAACGGCGGCGGCGGCGGCACCTGGCTGGACATCTCCGGGCTCGGCCTGGCCGAGGTGGGCTACGTCCGTTTCCTTGTCGACGACGACGGCGACGCGGCCACCGGCCTGAACTTCGAGCTCGACGCCGTGTCGGTCGCCCGCAACGCCGTGGGCCGCCCGGTGCCCGAACCCGCGTCGGCGTTGCTGGTGGGCCTGGGCGCGGTGGCCGCGCTGCGGCGCCGGAGCTGAACAGGTGCACGCTGCACCCACCGGAGCCGGGGCGCGTCGCGCGTTCACGCTCATCGAACTGCTCGTGGTGATCGCCGTGATCGCCCTGCTGATCGGCCTGCTGCTGCCGGTGCTGGGCGCCGCGCGGGCCTCGGCCCGCGCGGTGGCCTGCCTCAGCAACCTGCGGCAGCACGGGCTCGCCCAAGGCGTCTACCTTGCCGACCACGACCAGCGGTTCGTGGTGGCCTACGACTACGGCGCGGCCTCGGGCGTAGAAGAGTGGGACTTCTGGCGGGACCACATGTCCGCCCCCACCGTCGTGCGGACCGGCGCCCTCTGGGCCGACCTCGACAGCCCCGTGGCCGTGCAACAGTGCCCCAGCTTTGAAGGCAGCGCCGTGTCACCGGGCAACCCGTTCACCGGCTACAACTACAACACGACTTTTCTGGGCGGCTACCGCAACCTCGGCCCCGCGCCCTTCGTGCCCTCGGCCCGGTCCGCCGGCGTCGCGCAGCCGTCGGCCACCGCCATGTTCGGCGACGGCGAGTTTGCTTTGGGGGCCAACAAGTTCATGCGGTCACCCGCCGGCCACCCGCCACGCGACACGCTGGGCCCGCCCGCCCGCGCCGCTGGCACGCAGGGGTACCGCCACGCCGAGACCACCCAACTCGTTTTCGTCGACGGGCACGCGGCCGCGAGCGCCGACGCCCACGACGCGGGCAACCCCGCGGTGTCCGCCGGAACCGGTTTCGCGAGCGCCGACAACGCCCTCTACGACCTCCGCTGACGTCCTCCGCCTGGGGACGGTGATCAGAAAGACACGGCCTTGAAAATCGACCGCTGCATCTGCACCCAGCGCCCCTTCGCCGGCCTGCTCGACGAGGCCCGCGCCGAGGGCTTGAGCCTGCGCCAGCTCGCCGAGACCACCGGCGCCAGCGCCTGCTGCACGATGTGCGGGCCCTACCTGCGCCGCTGCTACCGCACGGGCCAGACGGTCTTCACTCAGCTGCTGGACCAGGACGACGAGCCGCCGGCGTCGGAATTAGACGCGTCGCCCTCGGGTTGATCGCCCCCGTGCACCGCCGCTTGTCCACCCCGTAAACTCACCCCATGCCTGAACTCCCCCTCGAAGACGTCGTCATCATCGGCTCCGGCCCCGCCGGCTGGACCGCCGCCATCTACGCCGCCCGCGCCGGCCTCAAGCCCCTGGTCTACGCCGGCCGCGCCGCGGGCAAAGACCTCATGCCCGGCGGGCAGCTGATGCTCACCACCGACGTGGAGAACTACCCCGGCTACCCCGAGGGCCGCACCGGGCCCGAGATGATGACCGACTTTTTCAAGCAAGCCATGCGCTTCGACACGCGGGTGGTCACCGACGACGGCGTGAAGAACGGCGACGAGATCGACATGAACTACGGCCTGTTCAACGTCTTCCAGAACGTTGAATCGGTCGATCTGTCGAAGCGGCCCTTCCACGTCAAGGGCGACGCCGGCCACGAGGTCATGGCCAAAGCCGTCATCATCGCCACCGGGGCCAAGGCCAACTGGCTGGGCCAGAAAAACGAGCTGCGCCTGGCCACCACCGGCGGCGGCGTGAGCGCCTGCGCCGTGTGCGACGGCGCCCTGCCCATGTTCCGCGACCAGCCGCTGGGCGTGGTCGGCGCCGGCGACACCGCGGTCGAAGAAGCCACCTACCTCGCCAAGTTCGCCAGCAAGGTCACCATGTTCGTCCGCCGCGACGCCATGCGGGCCAGCAAGATCATGCAGAAGCGCGCGCTCGACCACCCCAAGATCGAAGTCATGTGGAACACCTCCGTGACCGAGGTGCTGGGCGACGAGAAGATCACCGGCGTGAAGCTGATCAACAACCAGACCCAGGAAGCATCGCAGCAGGACCTGCAAGGCCTCTTCATGGCGATCGGCCACACGCCGATCACCGGCTTCCTGGACGGCCAGCTGAAGTCCGATGACGCGGGCTACCTGATTTTGAAAGACCCCTACCGCAGCACCACCGAGATCGACGGCTGCTTCCTCGCCGGAGATGTCGCCGATCATGTTTATCGTCAGGCCGTCACGGCCGCAGGCATGGGGTGCAAGGCCGCGATCGACGCGGAACGCTTCCTCGCCGAGCACGAGGGCGAGGACGTGCCGGTGACGCCCGAGGGGCAGTGGGCATAAGTCCGGTGATGTCTTAACGAGCCGCGACCGTGAGGGAGCGGACCCTTCGCGTGGTCCAGCCGATCAGCGCTGCGTTGTGCCGCGGGTCCGGACACACCAACTTCCGATCATCCAAAACGAAAACCGCCCGCGCTCCCGATTCTTGGGAGCGCGGGCGTGCGTGGGTCAGGTCGCGTCGAGGGTCCGCTCCCTCACGGTCGCGGCTCGTGCTGGTTTAGAGCGCGTCCGCACCCGCCTGCGCCACCTCGTGGTCGTTCTCCACGCTCGAACCGCTCACGCCGATTGCGCCGATGATGTGGCCGTGGGCGTCCTTCAGCGGCACCCCGCCGGGGAAGGTGATCAGCCCGCCGTTGCTGTGCTCGATGCCAAACAGCGGGCCGCCGGGCTGGCTCAGCCCGCCGATGTCGCCGGTGTTCATGTCGAAGTAGCGGGCCGTCTTCGCCTTCTTGATTGCGATGTCGATCGAGCCGAGCCACGCGCCGTCCATCCGCACGAAAGCCTTGAGGTTGCCGCCGGCGTCCACCACGGCGATGTCCATCTTCGTGTCGATCTCGGCGGCCTTCTTCGTCGCGGCGGCGACGATCGCGTGAGCCTGTTCCAGGCTCACGTCGTGCACGTGCAGCAGCCCGCCCGCGTGGGCCTGGGCGTCGGCGTGGTGCTCGGGGCTGGCGTTGTCGTCGGCCAGGGCGACCGACGGCGGGCCAAAGAGCGAGGCGAGGGTCAGGCCGCCGGCGAAGGCGGTGGCGGAAGCGAAGGTCAGCAGGCGGCGGGTGGTCATCAGAAAACTCCGAGGCGGACAAAGATGCCCGGCGCGACCACGGCGGCCGTCCGGAGCGGGGAGCTTATCCGCATTTGGTTCCCGGTTGATGCGGCGCATGTTTTTGCTCGCGGGTCGGGCAGCGAGAACTCGGCGCCGCCCCGCGTCAAAATCGAATCGTTCTCGAACTAGTCTCGCCGCACGGTCTGCGTCAGCGACGACACGTCCACCACGTCCATGCCCGCAGCCCGCGCCGCGGCCAGCCCCGGCGGCGCGTCCTCGTACGCCAGGCAGTGCTCGGGGGCCACGCCCAGAAGCCCCGCGGCCTTCAGGAAGGTTTCGGGATCGGGCTTGTGCCGCGCCACGTCGTCGGCGCTCACCAGCGCGTCGTAGCGGCCCAGCAGCCCGATCGCCGTCAGCGTCTGCGTCACGCTCGCCCGCTTGCTGCCGGTCGCCACCGCGACCGGCAGCGTTCCGCGATGCGTTTCCAGCACGTCACACACCGGCGCAATCCGCGTGATCGACGGCGCCAGCCGCACGTAGTGCGCCTGCTTCTCCAGCGCCACCTCCAAGGTCGTGTACCCCGCCGGGTCCACATTCGACGCCGCCGCGGCCCGCCGCACCACGTCCTCGCCGCTGATGCCCCCCCACGTCAGGTACTCGGCGTAGCCGACGAACCCGCCCCACCCGCGGTCGGCGAACGCCGCGGTCCACGCCGCGTGGTGCACCGGCATCGAATCGGCCAGCGTCCCGTCGCAGTCAAAGATCAGCGCGCGGTGCCGGGGGCCGGGGCGGAGTTCGGTCGTCGTCATGTCTGATCATTCCGAAAAAAAATGCGGGTGAAGAAATCATCACAAGCGGCTGGCGTCACCGCGGTGGCTGCAGCCTAACGATTAGGCTTGGGGCATGAAACGCTATCTGTCCGCAGCCTTTGAAGCCGTCACCGACTTCTTCAGCGACCGGGGCCTCGTCTGGGCCGCGGCTCTGGCGTTCTACGCGGCGCTCTCCTTTGCCCCGCTGGTCTCGCTGACGATGGTCGTGGCCGGCCGGCTGGGCCCCGGCGCACAGCAGGCGGCCATCGGGCAGTTTGAGCAGCTGATGGGCAGCGCGGCGGGCGACACCCTTCGCGAAGTGGTCGAATCCGCCGACCAGAACCCGGCGTCGGGCATGTTGGCGGGCATCATCTCCATCGCGGTGCTGCTGTTCTCTGCGACCGGCGTGTTCGGGCAGCTGCAGGCGGCGCTCAACGCGATCTGGGAGGTCAAACCCAAAAAAGTAGACGGTATTTTCCGTAAAGCCTGGACCCTGATCCGTACCCGCCTGCTGTCGATCGGCATGGTCGCCAGCCTGCTGTTCCTGATCCTGCTGTCGCTGGCCGTGTCGTCGGTGCTGCAGGGGGTGTTCGAGCGTTTCGGCCTGGCGCTGCTGCTTAGTCAAGCCATCACTTTTCTGGTCTACACCGCGCTGTTTGCCGTGATGTACCGCCTGTTGCCCGACGTGAAGCTGGGCCTCACCGACGTGCTGCTGAGCGCCGCCGTCACCGCCGTACTCTTCTCGATCGGCAAGTATGGCATCGGCTTGTACCTGGGCAAGGCCGCGGTCACCAGCAGCTACGGCGCCGCCGGCTCGCTGATGGCACTCCTGCTGTGGCTCTACTACGCCTCGGCGGTGGTGCTGTTCGGCGCCGAGTTGTGCCAGAGCCTGTTCAACGCGCGCGGCCGGGTGATCGAGCCCAGCCGCCACGCAGAGAAGGTCGACGGCGAAAACGCGAACGCCGACCTCACCTGATTCGACCGCGCCCCATTCGATCCGGTCCGGCGGCTGCTGCGGTTTATTCGAGCTTGGCGACTTCGCCGGACTAGTCAAGTACGGCGACTTCGCCGGACTAGTCAAGTACGGCGACTTCGCCGTAATGGGGCACCGTCACGTCGATCTTGCGCGTCTTGCGGATTTCATCGCCCATTTTGACGGCGACCGACTCTTCGCCGTGGGTCAGGAACACGCGCCGGGGTCTGGGCTGCACGACGTCCAGCCAACGCAGCAGGTCGGTGCGGTCGGCGTGAGCGCTCATGCCGTACAGCCGCTCAACCCGGGCTCGCATGGGCCGCATCTCGCCGTGGATGCGGATCTCTTCCTTGCCGCTCACGATCTGGCCGCCCAGGGTGTCGGGGCTCTGGTAGCCCACAAAGAGGATGACCGATTCGGGCCGTCCGATGTTGTGTTTCAGGTGGTGTTTGATCCGCCCGCCGGTGCACATGCCGCTGCCGGCCAGGATCACCGCGGTGCCCTTGATGCTGTTGATCGCCCGGCTGTCTTTCGGGCTGCGGCTCATGAACAGGCCCGGGAAGTCCAGCGGATCGTCGCCCGCCGCGAGCTGATTGCGTGTTTGTTTGTCCAAGAACGAGCGGTTTTTTTCGAACAGCTCGGTCACGTTGATGGCCATGGGGCTGTCCAGGAACACCGGCACGCGCGGGATCTGGTGGGTATCGACCAGGCGGCCCAGGTGGTACAGCAGCTCCTGGGCCCGCTCGATCGCGAACGTGGGGATGACCACGTTGCCGCCGCGCTCCACGGCGGCGTTCACGGTGTCGGCCAGCACGTCTTCGACGCTGCCGAAGTCTTTGTGCTCACGGTCGCCGTAGGTGCTTTCCAGGACCACATAGTCCGCCTTGGCCACGGGCGTGGGGTCGGGGATCAGCGGGCGGTTCCACTGGCCCACGTCGCCGCTGAACAGGATGGTCCGCGGCTCGTCCATCTCCGGGGTCTGAACGGTGACCGTCAGGCTCGCCGAGCCCAGCACGTGCCCCGCATCGTAGAAGCACACCGTCGCGTGGTCGTTCAGCTTGTGGCAAGCGCCGAAGCTCACCGCGTCCAGCTTCTTGATAGCCCTCGCCGCGTCCTTGCTGTCGTACAGCGGGCGGATGGGCCACTTGGGCTTGCGGTTGCTTTTTTTGAACCGCTTGGCCTTGTATTTTGCGTCTTCTTCCTGGATCCGCCCCGAGTCGGTCATCACGATGCGGGCCAGCTCGACACTGGGCTCGGTGGTGATGATGCGGCCCCGGAAGCCCTCCTCCACCAGCTTGGGGATCCGCCCGCAGTGGTCCAGGTGGGCATGGGTCAGCAGCAGCACGTCGATCGACTTGGCCGGCACCGGGCAGTCTTCCCAGTTGCGCTTCAGGAACTTGCGTTCCTGGAACATGCCGTGGTCGATCATGATGCGGAAGACCCCGCGTCTGTCCTTGACCCCCGGGATTTCGAGGATGTAGCTGGATCCGGTGACTTGGCGGTTGGCGCCGAGGAAGTGGAGTTTCATGGGAGTTCTCGGGGGGGCTGACTCAGGTTCGGGGTCGCCTGGCCAGCCAGGCGAGGTCGTCTCGGCGGCCATCGACGACCCGGAAGTTGACCACCCGGTCGTCGATGACGAAATAAAAGAGGTGATTGGGCTGACGCTGGATCAGACCGCGCCGGACATCGCGGCAGCCCATAACCTCGGGGAAGGACAGGCCGAGTGAGGCGGGGTAGAGCAACACGTCGTCGAATGACGCGAAGGCGCGGTCCAGAAACAAGTCTGAGTTCTTCGGGCTATCGCGCGCAATGGATGAGGCGATCGCGTCGAGGTCCTCATAGGCGTGCCGTGTGATGTTGAGAACGAAGGTCTTCAAACCCCGGCTGCCGTCCGGGCCGAGGCCTTCAGCGCCGCGCAGATCTCCGCCGGCGTCATGTCCACGATCGGACTGTTTCGACCCGCGTCCACGAATGCCCGAACCTTGTGCTCGTTTTCGCGGACCCAACGTTCGGTCTCGAAACGTCTGATCAACTCCGAGATCAACGCCGACGGGCTCTCGTATTCACCCGCTGCGACCGCAGCTTCAACCACATCGGACGCGTCGGGTTTCAGTTCGATCTGCATCGCGAGGCTCCTCTGAAAAACAGGACTGCCCCATTCTAGCCGAAGCGTCCGGGCGGCCGTCCCGCGACCCTCACTCCCCCGCCCGCAGCCGGTACACCTCCGCCACCAACCCCTGCGCGTCGGTGGGCGGGTCGTCGGCGCTCAACGCCCGGTCGATCCACTGCACCGCCTGCGTGCGGTTCTCGCCCAGCTGCAGCAGCACCTCCAGGGCGTCGCGGGCCAGCGTGCCGCCGCCGGCGGACGCGGGTGCGTCGCCGCCCCCACCCGCACCGTCGGGGTACGCCGCCCCGCTCACAAACCCGTCGACCTTGTCCCGCAGCGTGACCACGATGGTCTCGGCCAGCTTCTTGCCGACCTCGGGCATGGTCTGAATCAGCTTCGCGTCGCGGTCGGCGATGGCGCCGGCCAGCGTCGCGGTGTCCAGCACCATCGCCCGCAGGGCCCGCTTGTGTCCGATGCCCTTGCACGTCACAAACAACTGGAAGAATCGCAGGTCGGTGGCGCTCAGAAACCCCGCCAGCCGCGGGAACATCGTGCTGCCCTGGGCCGTCGCCTCGATGAACTGAAACGTGTGCAGCGTGATCGACTGACCGGTCTTCACGGCCAGCCGCGTCGCCGCGAAGCTGGGCAGCATCACCTCGTACACCAGCCCGTGCCCGGGGTCCACCATCGCGCGGTCTTGTTCAAGGGCGACGAGGGTTCCGGTCAAACGAGCGATCATGTCGTGAGTTTAGTCGAACCCAAAAACCGCCAAGACATTTTGAACCGCAAAGGCGCAAAGAACGCAGCCAAGGAAGACAGGAAACAAGCAGAGTCATTACTTCGGTACTTCCGCTTGCCTTTCTTGGCTGTTTCCTTTGCGCCTTTGCGGTTCATCCAGTTCCCGTTGTCAGACTCACCGCACCCACCCCGTTAGAATCTCTTCCATGCCCGACATCAAGCTCAAATATGGCTGCAACCCCAATCAGCCCCACGCGAAGATCACCACCCCGGGCACCGGACCGCTGGGCGACGGCCCGCTGACGGTGGTGAACGGCGCCCCGTCCTACATCAACGCGCTCGACGCGATCCGTGCCTGGCAGCTGGTGCGCGACCTCAAGGCCGCCACCGGCAAGGCCGCCGCTGCCAGCTTCAAGCACGTGAGCCCCGCGGGCGCGGCCGTCGCCGGCGAACTCGGCGACGACTTCCGCCGCGCCTTCCTTTACAAGCACGACGACTACAGCCCCGCCGCCACCGCCTACGCCCGGGCCCGCAGCAGCGACCGCGTGGCGAGCTTCGGCGACTTCATCGCGGTCTCGGAGCCGGTCGACGAGACCCTGGCCCGGCTCATCAAGCCCGAGGTCAGCGATGGCATCGTCGCCCCGAGCTACGAAGGCGACGCCTTTGAGATTCTGCGGGCGAAGAAGGGCGGGAAGTACGTCATGCTCGCCATGGACCCGGGCTACACGCCCCCGCCGGTCGAGTCACGCGTCGAGTTCGGCCTGACCCTCGAACAGACCCACAACGACCTCGCCGTCACCGCCGACACGTTCAACGAGCGCGTGACCGCGAAGACCGACCTGACCGCGGCGGAGCTCGAGAGCCTGATCGTCGCCACCGTCACCCTCAAGCACACGCAGAGCAACTCCATCGCCGTGGCCGCGGCCGGCCAGGCCATCGGCGTCGGTGCCGGCCAGCAGTCGCGCATCGCCTGCACCCGCATCGCCTGCGACAAGGCCGACCGCTTCATGCTGAAGACCCACCCCAAGGCCCTCGCGGTTGAGTATGCCGCGGGCCTGGGCCGCGCCGAGAAGGTCAACGCGCTGGACAACTTCGTCCGCTTCCACGAGCTGAACTCGGGCGAAAAGGCCGAACTCGACCGCGCGCTGGCGGACGGCTGGGAAGCCATCACCGCCGACGAGCGGGCCGACTGGCTGAAGCGTCAGCCGGGCGTGGTTCTCAGCAGCGACGCCTTTATCCCTTTCCGCGACAACCTCGACCGCGCCGCGGCCACCGGGGTCTCCGCCGTCGCCCAGGCCGGCGGCAGCGCCCGCGACCAGAACGTCACCGACGCCGCCGACCAGCACGGCATGGTGATGTGCCACACCGGCGTGCGGTTGTTCCTGCACTGACCTGTTCGCACCGGCCCATCGTCCCCGACCCGACGCCCGGAGTCCGCCATGGTCCCCTCGCTCGGCCGTCGTTGCTTTGCCCGCGTGTCCCACATCCTGCTCGCGTGCGTCGCGGCCGGCCTGCAGAGTGCATCGGCAGACGCCGCAGAGCCCGCGGCTGACGAAGCAACCACCGCCTACCTCAGCGTCGAGGCCCTCTCCGAGCGTCTCGGCGATCCCGCCCTGATGCTGGTGCATGTGGGCTACGGCCCCCGCAACGTTTCTACCGCCGGCCGAGGCCGCCACGCAGATCCCGGCCCGCCGAGTGATCGACGTGCGTCCGGCGCGGCAGTTCTCCGGCGAGAAGCCCAGCCGCGGCGCCAAGCGGGCCGGACGCCTTCCCGGGGCGTTCAGCTTCCCCCTCAACGACGCCTTCGTCGGCCATCACCCACCGCTGCTGGTTGACCGCGAACGCTTGCGTGAGCGGCTGGCCGCCGGTGGCATCCGGCCCGACACCGCCGTGCTGGTTTACGACGGTTTCGGAACCCACGCCGCGCTGGCCCGGGTGATTCTGCGCGACTTGGGCTTCGCCGATGTCCGGGCGATCGCCGGAGGCTTCGCCGCGTGGGACGCGGCGGGGCTGCCGATCGAAACGCCCTAACTTAAGAGGCCAGCGACGTCGTTGCATCGCGCGAGCGGCCAGAGCGCCGGCGCGTACGTGTATCGGATGGTCCGCCGGAGCACCACTTTCCATGGCGAACAAGGGAAAACCCCCCGACGAAAAGCGGGGTTTACATAAGGTCCTTCATCGTTTCACTTTGAGCGCGAAACCGGGTTGATCTCTGCTCGCCTCCGCGGATATGACGGTTCTCACAGCCCATGAGTCGGCAAAACCACCGATTCGTGGGATATTGTGTTCTCAGCGGAAATCCGTGTTTACCGCTCGATTCACCCCAATCGGACGCACCGAAGGTAACCCGCCGGTCTAGCGGCAAACGGTATTCGTTGTCATCCCGTCGAAAGAGAAACTTGCTTACCCACGCTCATCTGCTTCGCGTCCTCGCCGTCTCCGCCTGCGCCCTGGGCCCCGCTGCCGCTCACGCCCAACAGGCGTACTTCTCCGCCACGGGCGTGCTCACCGCGAACGGCGGCAACCACGACTTCACCTACGGCCAGATCCCCAACGCCACCACCGCCGACGACCTGCGCTTCACCACGCACGCTTCGAACGGCGGGACCAACGCCGCGGGGGACGCGATTGCCGACGGGCCGATCGACTCGATTCTCGAACTCCGCAACATCGGCGGCACGCCGGTGGGCAGCAACGACGACGGCCGGACGGGCCTCGACTCGCTGCTGTCCTGGCCCGGCGTCGCGGTGTCCGGCGGCACCCTGCCCGCGGGCGGCCTGCCCGGCGACGACTACACGCTCCGGGTCCGCGACCTGGGGAACAACTCCGTCGGCCAGTGGTCGGTCGACCTCGAAGCGCCCGCCTCGCTGATCAGCCTCTCCACCAACCAGGGCTCCAGCTCCTCCACCAGCGGCCTCCTCGACATCGGCAGCGGCGCCGACCTCACGGCCCAGAGCCTGTCCTTGGGCAACCAAGCGGGCGCCACCGGCTCGGGCACCGTCAACGTCGCGGGCGGCGGCTCCACGCTCACGCTCACGGGCGCCGAGGCACTGGTCCTGGGCAACAGCAGCGCCACCAGCGGCGGCTACGCGGCGAACGTCACCGACGCGGGCATCCTCACCACCGGCACCGGCGGGGTCGACGTCAACGGCCGGCTCAGCGTCGGCACCGGCGGCGTCCTGAGGATCGGCAACGACGACGTCGACAACGACGGCGGCAGCACCTGGACGGTGGACGTCAGATCCGCCCTCCGCTACGGCTTCAACGGCGGCACCCCGGCCCTTGCGATCGACCCCGGCGGCACACTTTGCGTGGTCGACGACGGCGGCTTCAGGACCGACGGGACCCTGATCAACCGAGGGACGATCGAAATCGACAGCAACACCCTCAAGCCGCTCGACGTCGCGGGGGGCCTGACCAACGCCGGCGTCTTCCGCGTGGTGGCGGACTCGCGATTCAAAGCGGACACCTCCAGCGGGTTCACCCAGCAGGCCGGCGGCATGCTCGTGGTCGAACGCCAGGCCGTCCGGGACAACCTGTCCGGTCTCTCGTTGAACGGCGACGCGGACGCCGCGCCCGCCTGCGCCACCTGCGACCGGTCCACCGGCGAGGTGACACTCACCATCGGTGACTTCAACCTCGCCGTTGTCGGGTTCGAGAGCTTCGGCGAAAACCTGCTCGCCCCGTCGCTCGCCGCCACCCAGGCCGAGGCCTCCGCGATCGCCTTCTTCGACCCCGAAGGCCTCGCCCGCGGCACCTACGACCTCGGCCGCGTCGTCACCGCCGGCACCGCCGCGGGCGATCTGGGGTTCTCCTTCACCCCGATCGGCGGGAACTCCACAGCGTTCTCCCCCGGCCTCGTGCCCGAGTACGGAGCGCTGGCGGGCCTCGCCGCCTTGGGGGCCTCCTTCTCGGGCGGCGACGGCCGATCTGACTCCCACCCGACTTCCGCCCGCGTCGCGTCGACGCGGGCATCTTTTCCGGAGCGGCTCCGTGCCGCTTCCCACCCTCCACGAGGAGAACTCCCATGTCAGGCAACAGCTTGATTGCAGCCGCCGCCACGTCGGCTCTGCTCGTCATCACTCCCGCGACCGCTCAGGTGGTTTCGGGCACGTTCGACCCGTCCACGGGCGACGTGACGCTCAGCATCAACAACGGCGACATCAGCACCGTGGACTTCGAGTCCTTCTCGGGCAGCTTGTTGCCGGAGAACCTCGACCACTCCATCTCGCTCCAGGCCGCCCAGGAGAGCGCCAGCGCGATCGGGTTCGCCGACCCCTTCGGCCTCCCCACCGGCACCTTCGCTCTCGGCAACGTGGTGACGCCCGGCACCCCACTCTCGGACCTGGGCTTCAGCTTCACCTCGATCGGCGGCGGCGGCAGCACCACCTTCGTGCCGACGATCGTCCCCGAGCCGGCCACCGCGCTGCTCGCCACCGCCGGCCTGGGCCTCGTGGCCCTGCGTCGCCGCCGCGACGCCTGAAACCGGTCGGGCCGAGACCCACAACACCATCAAACCGACGGCCGGCGGAAACGCCGGCCGTTTGCGTGGTGCCCGCTAATACGAGAACGCTTTTGTTCGACGCGGGGTGGCGCCCGGATCTCACACCGCGGCAATGGCCCAGGACACGCACGCCGCGTCACGTACCAAAAAAATACGCCTTACCAGTACCGCTCAAACACCAGCGTGCCGTCGGGGTGCTTGCGGTCGCGGGTGACGAAGCCGCGGCCGTTGAGGTCGGCCTCGACCTGATCGATCATCTGCGGGTTGCCGCAGAGAAACACGCTGCACGTGTCGGGGGCCAGCGGCACACCGACGGCCTTTTCGAAAGCCGCGGGCTCCAGCAAACCATTCACGCGGCCGCGCCGGCCGGTCCAATCCGAGTCGTCGGGCTCGCGGGTGACGGTGGGCAGGTAGACAAACGCGGGATCCTGCCTCGCGAAACCCTCCATCTCTTCGCGGTAGCCCAGGTCGCGGGCCACGCGGCAGCCGTCAAGCAGCACGAACCGGTCCCACCGGTTCTGATCCTTGTAGCTCAGGTACATCGAGCGGAAGGGCGCGAGCCCGGTGCCGGTGCCGACCATGACCAGGGTGCGGCCGTCGGGCACGCCGTCGAGGGTGAAGTGCCCGCCGATCTTGGGGTTCATGAACAGGTCGTCGCCCACCCGAAGGTCCCACAGGCTGGGCGTGAGTTTGCCGTCTTCGACCCGCACGACGTAGAACTCCAGCGCGTCGCGCTGCGTGCGGGGCGACGCGATGGAGTAGGCCCGCCGGATCAGCTTCGGTCCGCGGCCGGGGCGGACGGGCCTGGCCGGGTCCGGCGGCGCGGGGTCGAGCAGGCCGAGGGTGGCGAACTGGCCGGGCTCGAAGTCCGGGACCTCTTGCCCCTTGTAGGCCACGCGGAAGAGGGCGAGGTCCTCGTGGCGGTTGATCCGCTCGACCAGGGTGGCGTTGGTGGGATCGACGGGCATGGGGCTGTGCTCCGCTCCGCGGGATGGGGCAGTCGGGATTCGGGACCCGGGAATCAGCAGAAGAAAAGCGGCGGCGGAACACCGAGGTTACCCCCGCGACTCCCCGGCCCCCAGTTCCTCATCCCGAACCCCGGCGGCCCTACCGGCCCACCACGCTGATCTGCGACAGCTGGTTCACCTCGATGTTCGGGGCGCCGTTGAAGATCTCCACTTCGCCGGTCACCCGCACGGTCTTGTTGAGGAAGTAGCGTTCGGCGGCGACGGGCATCGACTCATACGCGCCGCGGAAGACCGGGATGTAGAACTTGCCTTTCCAGTCGCGGTCGAAGTTCAGAAACACGACGTTGGACTTGCTGCGGTGGGTGTTGACCACCCGCCCCTGGACCGTGATCCGCTCGCCCACGTGCCGGTGGGCCTGGTCCCAGCGCACCGCGGTGGTGGCGGGCGGGTCGTTGACGACGGCGACGTCGCCCAGCCGCCGGGCCGGCTGCGGGGTGACCTCGCCGGGTGCCCCCAGCGGGCTGCGGCCCGCCACGGCGATCCAGGCCTTGCCGGACGCGAGCGCCACGTCGTCGGGAAACCCGGGCCCGTCCGCAGCCGGGGGGGCGATGGATACGGGCGGTGGCACCGAAATCGGTTCGGCCGCGGGCGGCGGCGCGGCGACCGCGTCGGGCGTCACGGCCGGCGTGGGCTCGGGCGGGACCGCGGGTGCGGGAGGAGAGACCGGCGTGGGTGTCGACACCGCGGCGGCCGCGATCGGCGGCGGGGCGGTCGGCGTGACCGGCGACGCCGCCGCGGGCGCGGGAGTGGTCGTCGGCGCGGCCGCGGGCGGGATGGATACCGCCGGCGCTGCGGCGGCGCGGGGGGCCGGCGGCACCTCGCGGTCGCAGGCGGCCGCGAGCAGGGCCAGGCCCAGCATAAGATTCAGCGTCAGCGTCGAGGGGGAAAGAGGGTTCACGGAAACGAGTTTACGCCCCGGGCGACGCGGCCCGGCGGCGGGCGGCCGCTACGATGACCCGTATGGACGAGATCCTCGGCCAGACGCGGGCGATCGAGCAGCTGCGGGCCCAGGTGGCCGCGGGGCGGGTGCACCACGCGCAGCTGTTTTTTGGCCCCGAGGGCGTCGGCAAGTTCACCACCGCCCGGGCCTTCGCCCGCCTGCTGCTGTGCCACACCCCCGAGACCGACCTGACCGGGCGACGCTCGGCGTGCGGCGGCTGCGCGTCGTGCCGGGTGTTCCGGTCGGCCGAGTCGGACGACGCGGACGCGGGCTCGGACGGCCACCCCGACCTGCACGTGGTCAACAAAGAACTCGCGGCCTTCCACCCCGACAAAAAAGTTCGCGACCGCAAACAGACCACCATCCCAGTGGACATCGTCCGCGACGCGCTGATCAAGCCCGCGTACCTGGCCCCCCAGCTGAACCACGGCAAGGTCTTCATCGTCGATGAAGCCCACCTGCTGCGGCACGAGGGCCAGAATGCGCTGCTGAAGGTGCTGGAAGAGCCGCCCACCGGGGGGGCGAAAAACCAGTCGGGGGGCACCACGATCATCCTGATCACCCCGCGCGAGGACACGCTGTTGCCCACGATCCGCAGCCGCTGCCAGCGCACCGCTTTCGTGCCGCTGCCCGACGACGTGGTGGACCGTTACCTGGACGAGCACGCCGCCGACCCGGGCCCGCGCGGGCGCAGCTGGCTCACGGCGTTCGCCGCCGGCAGTCTCGGACGCGCCCGCCTTGCCCTGGACCACGACCTGGCGGAGTGGGCGCAGACCGTGCTGCCGGGCTTCGACGGGCTGGCCGAGGGCCGGGCCGAGGGCGGGCTGGGCTCGGCGATGGAGGCGCGGATCAAGGCCTTCGCCGAGGGCTGGGTGAAGAAACACAAGCAGGCGTCGAAAGAGGCCGCGAACAAGAACGCCGCCGGCCTGATGTTCCGGCTGGTGACCACGCACGCCCGGCAGCAGCTGACCAAGGCGGCGGCCGCGTGCGACCCGGGCGACCCGGACGCCGCCGAGGCCGCGCTGCGGCCGTGGACCCGCCTGATCGACGACGTGGGCACCGCCGAGACGCGGCTGGCGTCCAACGTGCACCTGGGCCTGCTGTGCGACGGCCTTGTCGCGTCGGCCGCCGGAGCGTTGCGGCCATGAACTACGACCTGATTGCGCTCGACCTCGACGGCACGCTGGTGGCCGCCGGCGAAAGAATCAGCGCCGCATCACGCGACGCGGTGGCCGACGCGACCGCCGCGGGCATCAAGGTGGTCCCGTGCACCGGCCGCGCCTGGCGCGAGGCCGCCGACGTGCTGCGCGACGTGCCGGGGCTCGACGTGGGCGTGTTCAGCTCCGGGGCCGTGGTCGCCGATTTTCGCTCCGGCGAGGTGCTGAACACCTCGGGCTTCGACGCGCTGCTGGCGCTTCGGCTGGTCGAGACCCTGCGCGGCCTGCCCCACGCGGTGCTGGTGTTTCAGGACGTCCGCGAGACGGGGCGCGACTTTCTGATCGCCGGCGACGGCGAGCTGACCGAGAACACCCGGGGCTGGTTCGAAGAGAAGAACCTGGCCGTGGAGCGGATCGCAGAGCCCACCGTCCACGACCTGCGGCAGAGCCTGCGGGTGGGCGTGGTGGCCGCCGGCACCGCCGCCCACGACGCCGAAGCCGCGGTGAGAAAGCGTTTCGGCGACCGGGTCAACGCCCACCTCCTCGCGGGGCTGGCCGTGGCGGGGTCGCAGGACGATCCGCCGGTGTACCTGCTGGAGGTCTTCCCCGCCGGCACGCACAAGTGGCGCGGCCTGGCCTGGCTGGCCGACCACCTGAACGTCCCGCACGCGCGGGTGGCCGCGATCGGCGACGAGCTGAACGACCTTGCGATGCTGCGTCACGCGGGGCTGGGCGTGGCGATGGGGCAGGCGGGCGACGCGGTGAGGTCGGTCGCCGACCGGGAGACCGCGAGCTGCCTGGACGACGGGGTGGCGGCGGCGATCGGCAAGATCCTGGCCGGGGAGTGGTGACGTCCGTCTGGCGATTGGGGGATTTCGCGATTCGGCGATTTTCAAATGGCCGCCGCCCTTCGCTTTTTTAATCACGCAATGGCCGAACCACCCCATCGCCAAATGATTTCCGTCCCCATCCAGCGGCTCCGCCCCGACGCCCGGCTTCCCGCCTATCAGACCGACCACGCCGCGGGCATGGACCTGCACGCGGCGCCGCCCGACGGCGAACCGATCACCGTTCCGCCCGGCGTGGTGCGGCTGATCCCCTGCGGATTCGCGCTGGCCGTCCCCGAGGGCTACGAAGCGCAGGTGCGGCCGCGGTCGGGGCTGTCCACGAAGCACCGCGTGGGCATGCCCAACGCGCCGGGCACCATCGACGCGGACTACCGCGGCGAGGTGATGGTGCCACTGATCAACCATGGCGACGCCGAGTTCGTGGTCACGCCCGGGCTGCGCATCGCGCAGATGCTCGTGCTGCCGGTGCCGCGGGTGGTCTGGGACGAGGTGGACGCCCTGCACGAGACCGCACGCGGGGCCGGCGGCTTCGGGCACACCGGGACCTGAAGCGCCGGGTTATCGGAAGCCCCCGGTCGTGCCCGGGTTGAACGGGGGTCGCTGGCGCCCGCACCCCCGAAATTTCGCTTGAAAACAAGGGTTTGCGGCGTTTTTATCCGGACGCACCGCGCGGCTCATTCTTGTCGCGACGGACCGCTCCGGGCCGATAGTCAGCCCGCCCAGACGACTGGTGCGCGGCGGCTGCGCGCCCGACCGCCTGAGTCTGACTTGTTTCGCCCCCCCCCCCCCCC
>Ga0209185_1000101_pt1 | contig 125110 bp, 88 predicted proteins | sample SidtaG_2_FD_187425 | JGI IMG/M metagenome (GOLD analysis project Ga0209185, IMG submission 187425) | Marine algal microbial communities from Sidmouth, United Kingdom - Sidmouth_Asex2 metaG (SPAdes) (version 2) | ecosystem: Host-associated > Algae > Red algae > Unclassified | place: Sidmouth... | reverse complement strand
TTATTTTGAAATGAATCGAATCAAAAATGACGCGAATACTCACTGTATTTAAGGATTTTTTGGTGAAGAGTCATTTTAAAAGAAATACTCAAAAAAGTAAATAAATTTGTGAAACAGTGTACTTAGCTTGGCTATACGCAGTTTTCATGCCTCGAAAAAGAAAAAAATAACGGCGTCAAAAAACTTAATTTATTTATGCCTCGTTCCTTTCACTTAGTCTATATCCCACCATAATCTCGTACTTAAATCATTAGGGTCATCCGTGACTGCATTCAATGCGTTTCCGTTACGGGTTTGCTCCGAAATCGGATATGGTAAACGTACTGGAATCACAGGATTAGCAGCAGCAGCAGGCACTTGAAGTTGTGGTTCGCCTAAGCGTCTCCACTCTGCCCATGCTTGTGGTCCATTTGTATAGAATGCCAACCATTTTTGCATACCAAGTACTGCTTTCCAGTCACCAGAATCATAAGGATTGGCAGCAATATAGTCAGTAATAGCACCGCTAAGGTCACTGAAGCCCCAATATTCCATAGAAGCTGTAACACCTGCATCGTAAGCAGCCGCAGCGTCACCCGAAAGGATACCACGCTCATAAGCCTCTGCCAGAAGGAATTGTACTTCAGCATAATCCATCAATATAGCTGGTGCTGTCGCAGAACGTACTCCATCAGAAGGACGTGAAGTTGTTGGCTTGAGTGAGAATGCTTCTGCATCAGTAAGTCCATAAGGCATACCTACGTAAGTTCCTGCATTAGTAACTGCAGCATAAGCTGAAATTCTCGGATCGTTTCTATCTTGGAGTGCGTTGACCAATACGTCAGATACGCAAAAATCATCACGATTGCCGATAGTATTATCTACGTATAAAGGATTGGCAATATCAGGATTTTCGTCAAAACGGAACAAAGCATTTTGGTAATTGCCGCCGATGAAGTCGCCAGAGATACCACCAATGACAGCAGTAGCTGTTGCTTGATCTACATTTGACATACGCATAGCGATACGCAATAAAAGAGAATTTCCAAAGGCTTTCCATGAAGCAATATCACCACCATAGATAACATCGCCAGAGTTAAATGAAGCCGAACCAGTATCTATAGAAGCCAAAGCACCTTTAAGTGTTTCGACCAAACCTGTGTAAACAGTTTGTTGGTTGTCATAACCGGGATTCGGGTATTCAGCGTTGAGTGCTTGTGAATAAGGAATATCTCCAAAGCCATCTACAAGAAGGTGGTAGGTATAAACCTCAAGAATATTAATAATCGCTAATTGGTTGGCTTTGACACCTGCTGTAAGTCCAGCATTATCACTTACCAATACGCCGGCTGTTTGGAGTTCCTGCAATACATTCGCGTAAAAATCTACCCATACGCCATCAAAACTATTGCCATCTACTACGTAGCGAGAGTCCTCGGCATACTCATTTTGAGACCATTGTTGAGCGAGTAACATTGTCCACTCACCGTTGTAGTTACGCCCCCACATACGCTCTGAGAGTTCGTATTGCGCTTGCGTCAGTAGGTTTTCAGCAGGAACTGCTGTAGGATTATTGGGGTCTGTATTTAGCTCGGTAATATCCTTACAGCCATTGAATGCCAATAAGCAGATACCAACGAGGAATATTACACTATATTTTATACTTTTCATGTATTGTTTTATTTAGTTCGTGATTGGTAATTAGTGATTATATTTTCTTAATCACTATTTACCAATCACTAATTGTATTTTAAACTTGTTTAGAATTTGAAACGAACATTGACACCATAGCTACGTGTAGATGGTACTTGAGCATTTTCAAGCCCTTGGTCGTTACCTGCTCCTGTAATAATTTGTGGATCGAGGTAAGGTAATGCAGCAGAAAGAATTGCCAAGTTGCGACCATAGAAGCCGATATTTACATCGCGGATATTGTCACCCAATAAGCCTGCTGGCAAGCTGTATCCCAAACGAACTTCTCTCAATTTCAAGAAACTTCCATCATATACATTTGGTGCAGCTATTCTCCAGTAAGTCTGATAATACGTTTGTGGATCTACAGCTACTGTGTTTTCAGCACCTTCGCTAGTTACACCGTTGAGTATCATACCGTTTTCACGAATATCTGTCTGACCGTTATACTCTACAGTTTCGGGGTGCATACCTGAGTATTTTGCCCATTGTAGTGAAGTAGAATGTACGACACCTCCTTGTTGGAAATCAAACAAAACACCTGCTGTCAAGCCTTTATAATTCAATGCAGTACTAAAACCACCTGTCCAATCAGCAATAGCAGATCCGAGGAATACACGGTCTGCCGTGAATAAGTAGTTTCCATCTTCATCTACGGTTGGGCGACCTTCGTTGGTAATAATTTTACCATCTGCGTCTTCTTCATAATTTTCTCTTATGAAATCTTGTCCGAACAATGCCATGTAAGGAAGTCCTTCTGCGATACGCAAGTCAGCTGCCCATGTACCACCACGCGCAATACTTTCTACACCTTCGGTCAATTCTACAACTTCATTGTTTTGGCGGAAGGCGTTTACGCTAATGTCCCAGCTAAAGTCCTTCGTTCTTATTGGTGTAGCACTAAGCATCATTTCCCAACCCCAGTTGCGCATTTCACCTGCATTGAGCACGCGAGATGTACCACCTGTGGCTGCAGAAGTAGGTACAGGGAAGATTTGGTCTTTTGTAGAACGGTCAAAATAAGCGACATCAAATCCAAGACGACCATTGAAGAAACGTAAGTCAATACCTGCTTCGTACTCTGTGGTGTACTCTGGTTTGAGCAATGGATTATTCGTGCTGTTTGGTACTTGATAACGAGGAGCACCCGGGAAATTTGGTGTAACAGGCGAATAAACATTATAAAGTGAGTAGGGGTCTGCATCGCTACCAGAACTAGCATAGCTCAAACGAACTTTTGCAAAAGAAAGCGGACCGAGTTTGTCGAGTCCGGGAATATCTGTGACCACTGCACTCAAAGATGCAGAAGGATAAAAGTACGAGTTATCATCTGATGGTAGTGTAGAAGACCAGTCATTTCTTGCACCTAAGTCAAGGTAAATGAAGTTTTTGAAACCCAATGATACTGTTCCGAAAACAGAATTGATACCATAATCTTCTCTGTAAGTAGTGACCTCAGCAGGTCCTGCGGAGTTGTCAAGATTGAAAAAACCCGGCAAACTCAAACCTCCAACACTTGAACCTTCAAGTGTTTTGCGATTTTGGCGCATGATGTTTCCACCAACAGCACCGGTAACAGAAAAATTACTAAAGGTTTTGTTAAAATTCAAACGACCTTCAAAGTTAGTTTCTTGAAAACCACGGTCAGTTTCACTGTAAGAAGCTGTTTCTACCGATGCAATTGGAATACCCGAACGAGCGAAGAAGTCATAGAAATCTGTACCTACGCGGCCAGATAAGCTTAAACCTTCAGTGAGTTTGAGTGTAGCGTTAGCATTACCAAAGAAGCGATTACGTGAATCTTCTTGCAAATAATTATCACGAACCCAATAAGGATTGTCAAAGAAATTAGGTGCAGCTTCAAAAAAAAGTAAGTTGCCGTCTGCATCTACTTGTGGACCAACTGAGTTCCAAGTTTGTTGCGAACCATCTGTGTAGTAAGCATTGTCTTCTAAGCGGTCAAAATCCAATTGCGTCTGCCACCATTGTGTAAAGGCTTGCATTGGATTACCATTATTATAGCCTGTAACGTTGCGGTTTTGAGCATCTGTACGGACGTAGTTTCCACTCAATCCAACTGATAATCTATCATTCATTTCGTAGTTTGAATTGAAATTCAAACCATTTCTCTGAAGTCCGGCATTGGGGAAAGTACCCGTCTGGTTAGTGTTAGAATATCCTAAACGGAACGAGCCTTTATCGCTTGCACCAGAAACTGCAACAGAGTTTTGAAAGGTTTGTCCTACATCAAAAAACTCTTCATAGCCTGCTCCCGGAGCTACCCACGGACGAGTTTCGCCGAAGTTTGACGCTTGTGGATCCCATGAATCCCAATGACGTACTGATCTGTTTGGGTCATATTTTGGTCCCCATGCACCATCTTTTGAATAGGCAGGATAGAGGTAAGTTGTACCATCTATATTGACTTCGTTGAAACCGTGATCAGTATCAGGGTTGATAGCACCACCACCATATTGTTGTTGGTGCGGTATCAAATTGGCTACTTGGTCGAAACCTACTGATGAGTTCACCTCTACACCAAATCCTTTCTGATCTTTACCGTCTTTTGTCGTGATAAGAATAACACCGTTTGAACCACGCTGACCGTATAGTGCCGTTGCAGCTGCACCTTTCAAGACTGACATAGTCTTTACGTTTTCCGGGTCAATATCTTGTGCCATATTACCGTAGTCATAGGCATCTGCATCTCCAAATCCACGCATTTGTGAACTAGAAGTAAAGTTAGAGTTATCAATAGGTACACCATCTACTACGAAGAGAGGTTGATTGTTTCCCAAAAATGAATTAGAACCACGAATCGTGATACGAGAAGATCCTCCAATAGAAGAAGGACTACCTTGAATCTGGATACCCGCTACTTTACCTTGAAGGGCATTCACCACGTTCGTTTCGCGGGAATTAGAAATATCTTCACCGCTCACTTCCTGTACGGCATAACCCAGCGATTTTTCATCGCGGCTAATACCGAGTGCTGTCACAACTACATTGTCTAAGGTCACACCTTGAGAGACAGAGAAGTTAAGCGTATTAGAATCACCTAAGTCAAGCGTCTGGTCAGCAAAGCCCGTATAAGATACCATAAGCGAGTTACTTCCTTCCGGTACTTTGAGACTGTAATTACCGTCAATGTCCGTTGTCGTACCAATGGTAGTACCTTTCACATATACGTTGGCAAAAGGCAGTGGTGCGCCGGTATCGTCGGTCACGGTTCCCGAAATGTTGCGCTGTGCCATGACCGTAGCCATGCCCATGAGCATCATTGCGAAAATTAGTAATAAATGTTTCATACGTAATTAAAGATTTTTGTTAGAAAATATAGATTTGATTTAGTCTTGTAATTGACAAAAATAGTAATAATATGGGATATGATTAACAATATCTTAATTTTTATACAACGCAAAACCCACCAAAATTATACTTATTTCGATATAACATAAAAAAAGCCTACTATTCGGAATTAAATTCCCAATAATAGACTTTTTCAATATTTAATTTTTAAATAAAAGACGTTAAAATTCAGACGTAAAGTGAAATTTTACATTCGGGAAGTCATTTTGAGCCATTTCGAGCATCCAAGCCGACTCTGCGAGAAATACCTCTTTACCATCTTTGTCCAAGGCAATTGAGCGTTGTTTCTTCTTCATAAACTCGCCCAAATCAGCAGGGTTTTCGGCACTCAACCAACAGGCTTTGTGCAAGCGCACGGGCGTATATCTGCACGACGCGCCATACTCGTGTTTGAGGCGATATTGTATCACTTCAAATTGAAGCGCACCCACTGTACCGATGATTTTTCTATTATTAAGCGTTTGAGTAAAAAGCTGCGCCACGCCTTCATCCATCAATTGGTCGATACCCTTTGCCAATTGCTTGGCTTTCAATGGGTCAGCATTTTCTACGTACTTAAATAATGCTGGCGAAAAACTCGGAATACCTCTAAAATGCAAGTCTTCCCCTTCCGAAAGCGTATCGCCAATTTTGAATTTGCCCGAATCATGCAAACCCACAATATCGCCCGGAAATGCCTCATCAACGACCTCTTTTTTCGATGCCATAAATGAAGTCGGACTCGAAAATTTCAGCTTCTTTCCACTGCGAATATGCAGGTAATTTTTATTTCGTTCAAATAAACCCGAACTCACCCGTACAAAGGCAATTCTATTGCGGTGATTGGGGTCGATATTTGCGTGAATTTTGAATACAAAACCCGAAAATTTATCTTCAAAAGGATCAATCTCGCGCTCTTCCGTATGCGTTGGTTGTGGGTGCGGCGCGATTTCTGTAAAACAATCCAATAATTCCTTTACACCGAAATTATTAATTGCTGAACCGAAAAATACGGGCGACAATTCACCTTTACGGTAGCGTTCTTCATCAAATTTATCATACACCTCCTCTGCCATATTTACCTCCTCACGGAGTTCGTTGGCAAGGCGTTCACCGACATGCGTTTCAAGTGTTTCATCGTTCAAATCTGTGATGCGAATAAGGTCTTCCCCTTCGCCGCCTTTACTATTCGGACGAAACAGCAGCAACTCCTTTTTATACATACTATATACGCCTTTAAAATCCGGTCCCATACCAATGGGCCAACTCAAAGGACGTACGCGCAACTTTAATTTCAACTCAATTTCATCCAATAAAGTGAACGCATCTTTACCGTCTCTATCCATTTTATTGATAAAAACAATCACAGGCGTATCGCGCATACGGCATACTTCGACGAGTTTTTCCGTCTGTGTTTCCACGCCCTTCGCTACGTCGATTACTACGATGACGCTATCTACTGCCGTCAGGGTACGAAACGTATCTTCCGCAAAATCTTGGTGACCGGGCGTGTCCAAGATATTCACTTTCAGTCCATTATAATCAAAACCCATCACGGAAGTCGCCACCGAAATACCCCGTTGTTTTTCGATTTCCATAAAATCCGATGTGGTCGAATGTTTAATTTTATTAGATTTCACTGCGCCTGCCGTCTGTATCGCGCCCCCGAAAAGCAAGAGCTTTTCTGTCAGGGTCGTCTTACCGGCATCCGGGTGACTGATAATGGCGAAAGTCCGTCTCCGCTTGATTTCTTCTTGAAAAGTCATGGCGCAAAGGTAACAAGTTCAAGTGCAAGTAACAAGCGTAAGTTTACGTAACACAGACATTCTTGTCTGTACTGCGTTCGGGATGCGATTTTTCGTAAAATATTAACGCGAAATAGAACACGGATTTAGCGGATTGAACAGATGATACGGATTTTTTTATACCTCTTACGGCAACTTAGGGATGAAAAAACAATAAACACTACATCTTGATTTGTTCTTTTTCCTTTATACTTCACCAAATTCTCCTTAAATAACCCGTTATTCGCGTCAAATTTGGCTCGTGTAAAGAAAAAATAACGACGTGAAGATGTAGCGTTTATTATCTTTCATCCCTAAGAGATGAAAAGACAGCCAATATGAAACATTCGATATCAAAACCTCTTTTAAATGAGACTGTAAAGCCATAAATAAAGTAAAACTAAAGCAAGCACAAATATTTAATATGTGGTTAATTGTCGGATAAAGCGAAATTGCCCAAAAGTGGTGTTAATGACCTGTTGTTTTGCGTTTACGGAAAGTATTTTGGGGTACTTTTTTTTCATAAAAATAATACATATATTTTGTACTGACGAATGACGGTTTATTTTATTTTTTTCGATAAATACTAAACTAACGCGGTGCAAGCCAAAGGCATTACGTTACGTTTTTGTAATTTTACCAAAAATAAGTATGAAGATAAATTTGAATTAATATTTATTTGTGTAAAAAATTGATTTTCAAAGAGTTAAATCAATTTGAACTTCGACCTAAACTTAAACTTAAACTTTTCCATGTATTCAAAAGAAAAACAAAAGGCATTTTACGAGCGTTCCAAGCAATTTTTGAATGAAAAAACGGCAGCTACGGCATTGCAAATCAAGGACTTACGGGAGGCGATTGTTTATCACGAATGGCGGTATTCTGTCTTGAATGAACCTGTCGTAAGCGATTTTGAATACGACCAATTGTATAAGCAATTGGTAGCACTCGAAACGGCAAATCCCGACCTCGTGACGCCCGATTCGCCGACGCAGCGTGTGTCTAATGACCTGAGTGCGGACTTCCCGACGGTGGCGCATTTGATACCGATGTTGTCGCTCGATAATTCGTATAATGCGGAGGATTTGCGGGATTTTGACCAACGCATACACGAGTTGGCGATGCTAGATGCGGAGACGGCGATTGAGTATGTGGTGGAACCGAAATTTGATGGGGGCAGCGTTGCGCTGGTGTATGAGGATGACCGCCTGATTCGTGGAGCTACGCGCGGCAACGGCAGACGCGGCGACGATATTACGAACAATATGCGGGCTTTGCGTTCTATTCCGTTAAGTGCTTCATTTTCAAAGCATAATATAAAAAAAGTAGAGCTACGTGGGGAGGCGATTATTCGTTTGGATAATTTTAAACGAATAAATAAAAAACGGGAAACGGACGAAAAGGCTGTCTTTGCGAATCCGCGAAATGCAGCTACAGGCGCACTGCGGATGAAAGACTCGGCGGAGACGGCTTTGCGTGGTTTGGAGGCGTTTATTTACCAACTCGGCTACGCGATAGATGCCGCCGGGAATGATGTTTTGAAATCTATCCCAACGCATAATGAAGGCATAGAAATGTTGGCGTCAATGGGCTTTAAAGTACCAACGATTGAGCGAAAATTGTGTAAAAATATAGACGAGGCGATTGATTTTTGTTTGGCATGGCAGGAAAAACGCGAGGGCTACAATTACGAAATTGACGGCATGGTGGTGAAGGTCAATCGGTTGGATATTCAGGAGAAATGCGGTTATACGAGTCATCATCCGCGTTGGGCGATTGCTTTCAAATTCAAAGCCAAACAAGCGACTACCAAACTGCTAAATGTAGAGTTTCAAGTCGGAAAAATAGGACAAGTTACGCCCGTTGCGAAGCTCGACCCTGTCGCGCTGGCGGGCGTTACAGTTTCTTCGGTTTCGCTTCATAATGAGGATTTTATACAGTCGAAAGACTTACATTTGGGTGATACAGTTTTGGTGGAACGTGCCGGAGATGTCATCCCATACATCGTGAAAGCCTTACCCGAATTGCGCGATGGCAGCGAGGTAAAAATTGCTTATCCAACGCATTGTCCTTCCTGTCAAACGGAACTTGTACAACCGGAAGGTGAGTCGGCTTGGCGTTGTGAAAATAACGCTTGCGAAGCGCAAGTTTTGCGCCGACTGACACACCATGTCTCGAAAGATGCGATGAATATTGATGGTTTTGGCGAGAAATATGTGGTGCGCTTCAACGAACTCGGTTGGTTGGATGGCGTGTCGGACATTTATCGTTTGGATTATGATAAAATTGCAGAATTGGAGGGTTTTGGACAGCGTTCTGTCGACAATCTGCGAGAGGCGATTGATACGGCGAAAAACAATGGTATTGCGCGTTTGTTGTACAGTTTTAGCATACCGCATATCGGGCGGAGTGTGTCGCGCAAGTTTGCTGCCGAAGTAGAGGATATTCGCGACTTGAGAAATTGGACGGCGGAGCAAATGGTAGACCTTTCGGATATTGGTCCGAAGGTGGCAGAGGAGTTGATGAAGTTTTTTGCCGATGAGAAAAATATCGCTCTACTCAATGAACTCGAAGCACTCGGTGTCAACATGAAACGCCTTGATTCGGAAGTAAAAAAGGAAGCGGTGACAGACGGTATTTTTTCGGGTAAAACCATACTTTTTACCGGCAAATTGCTCATCATGTCGCGCACAGATGCAAAGGCGAAAGCTATCGCAGTAGGCGCGAAACCTATTAGTGCCGTAAGTGGTAATCTGGACATCCTCGTAGTCGGCGAGAAGCCCGGCTCGAAATTGAAAAAAGCCAATGAATTAGGGACAGTGACGGTGATGACGGAGGAGGAGTTTTTAGCGAAAATTACGTAGGGTTTACCACTAAGTTCACTAAGGACACAAAGTCGAACTAACGCAAAAGAAAACTAAGATTTTGAAGAAGCCCTTGTGTCCTTCTACGTTAATTCGACTTCGTGTTCTTAGTGCGCTTAGTGGTAAATAATCACGCCATATATTATGAAAATAACAGCACATTTTATTTCTATTATTTGCCATCCACTACTGATGCTAACCTACGGTTTGCTCTTTATGATGTGGGCAAATCCGTATCAATTTGGTAGTGTATCGGGCAACGATATGACGCTTTATATGGTAGGCAGTATCGCCGGGATTAGTTTCTTTTTCCCTACGTTTTCTTTACTATTAATGAGGGGTTTGGGCATGATTGAGAGCTTGCAGGTACAAGACCGCGAAGAACGGATTATTCCCTATGTTTCAACGGGAATTTTTTATCTTTGGCTGTCGATTAATATTTATAAGACGAATATATTCCCTTATGTTTTTGAGGTCTTTGCTGTTGGTGCAACGATTGCGCTTTTTATGGCGTTTTTTGTTAATAATTTTACGAAAATAAGCATGCACACAGTTGGCATCGGCGGCTTCTTAGCCATGGTTATTCTCACGATGGTCAATACCTCTGTGCCACTGTACGATTTGCGCCCGATTTTGTTGGGCGTCATCATTTTGGCGGGACTGGTGGGTACGGCAAGGCTTGTCTTGAAAGCGCACGTGCCGAAGCAAATTTATGGTGGATATGCTGTTGGTTTTTTGGGTCAATTTGCGGCTGTTATTGCGCTCAACATTCTTGCGCCGTAAAATATCGTACCAATGACTTTAGGGATGAAAAAATAATAAACATTACACCTTGACTTGTTCTTTTTCCTTTATACTTTACCAAATTTGATGCGAATACTCACTGTATTTAAGGAGAACTTAGTGAAACATATAAGAAAAAGAACAATTCATGCAGATATATTATTTTTTTTCTCTTCCCTTATCGTTACATTTGTCAAAGAACCAATTTTTACAAACTGAAAATCTATCCCGATAGCTATCAAGATGGCTTTGGCGAGGCATCAGAGAAGGCGTTTATCGGGATGAACAACTGATTAATAGCCGTTTGTTTATCTCAAAAGATGTAGATAATAATATTGAACTCAAAGACGTATTCACCATTCATTTGTATCTATTTTTCGTGATTCTTGTACTGCACTTTCAAATACCGAGGCTTATTCTTCACTCCATATTCCGGCAAAAGCTAAAATGCCGGACTTTTGTGATACGGTATGCGTTGCCGCTTTTTCGGGCAGCTCGTCCTCTCTGATTTTTTTTAAATGCCTTCTACAATCTTTAGCCTTTCGACCATACTGTTTGTATTAATTGATTTGTTGTCATTTTCGTATTTTTTAAGACAAAATACAATTTTTCTCGCACTTCCACAAATGAGCAAACGTAAAACGATTTTGCAAATCGCTACGCTTGCGCAGGACGATTTGTGAAATTGTTTTACGTGCTCCAAAATCTTAAAAGAGCAAGGTCATTCCGCACCCCGCTGTAGAATGTGTTTTACTTTTCCCATAACGTCTCCCACAAATCCATCATGTTAGGATTATCTTGTTTTATCAAATTGAATTTCCACTCGCGGTGCCAGCGTTTGAGTTGCTTTTCTCTAAGTATAGCATCTTCAATGTGTTTAAACCATTCATAATGAAGTAAAACAGTAAGGTTGTATTTCTTTGTGAATCCGCTACCTTCTCCTATGCGATGCTGATGTATGCGTCCTCGTATATTGCCCGTAATACCGACGTACAGCACCGTCCGCCATCTATTAGAGACAATATAAACCCAACCGTTTTTCGGTCCAACTTTGGTGTTGTACATGATTTGTTTTTGAGTATAAAATGAAAATTACTTTTCAAAAATATAAAAAGTAAAAACACCACAAAAACAAAAACCTAAAACAAAACCGTCTTGCTGAATTTATTTCAGTATCTCCCGAGCAACAGAGCGCGATGTCAAGCGTAACCTTCGATTTCAGCATTTTTAGAAACATACAAAATGTGAAACCTTTGCTTAGATTCAGTTTTCCATCGCATAGGAGATACTGAAACGAGTTCAGCAAGACGATTGCTTTTTGGGTTTTTTGATTAGGAGTAAAGCCAATCCACCCCCTCAAAAAAACCTAAAACAAAACCGTCTTGCTGAATTTATTTCAGTATCTCCCGAGCGACAGAGCGCGATGTCAAGCATGGTCTTCGATTTTAGCATTTTTAAAAACATACAAAATGTGAAACCTTTGCTTAGGTTCAGTTTTCCATCGCATAAGAGATGCTGAAACGAGTTCAGCAAGACGATTGCTTTTTGGGTTTTTTGATTAGGAGTAAAGCCAATCCACCCCCTCAAAAAAACCTAAAACAAAACCGTCTTGCTGAATTTATTTCAGTATCTCCCGAGCGACAGAGCGCGATGTCAAGCGTAGCCTTCGATTTTAGCATTTTTAGAAACATACAAAATGTGAAGCCTTTGCTTAGATTCAGTTTTCCATCGCATAAGAGATGCTGAAACAAGTTCAGCAAGACGATTGCTTTTTTATTTTTTTAATCTCTTCATCACATATTCCTACGATACTGCCCTCCCACCTCATACAGCGCATTCGTCACCTGTCCGAGCGAGCAAAACTTAGTTGCTTCCATCAGTGCTTCAAAGACTGAGTGCGGTAGGTTGTTCGGTCGTGGTTACAGTTTGAGTGGCGACTTCTTTTTCAATCGTCATGATAGATATGTCGAGTGCTTTTTCTATTTGCCGGACTTTATTTAAGGTTAGGTTCTGTCTGCCCTTCATGATTCTTGTTAGGGCTTGAGGCGTTACGCCCAGTTGTGTTGCCAATTCTTTCTGGGTCATTTTCTTAGCTTTCAAGGCGGATGAAATTCGCAAGGCAATTACCATATAATCCTCTAAAGCATCTGCGTGTTCTTCGTTCCATTTGGCGATTTGTAGCCACTTGGCATCCTTATTTGTGGGTGTTGCCTTTGCATTGAGCAATGCTATTTTTTCTTCTTTTGTCAATTTCATGAATATTATTTTTGAATCAAAAAAATGCTATACCATTCCTATTGAGCGTAGGTAATCAGTGGCTATTTCAAGTTTTTGGAGTTCTATGACCAAATCGGGGTGAAGGTAAAACGATTTTACAAATCGTTCCGCGCGATGACGATTTGCAAAATCGTTTTACGTGCTCCAAAATCTTAAAAGAGCAACGTCATTCCGCACCCCGATGCGGAATCTGCCCTGTCTTGGCACGATGTCAGGCAGGAGCTTCTGTTTAAAATGGTGCTAAAAACCAAACAGATACCGCATCAAGTGCGGTATGACGGTTGATTTTAGTTTTTTTTGGTAGGGTAGCTTAGGGATTATATTTCTCTAAGTTCGTTCAATTCTTGAGGATTTTTCAGCCCTTCTATTATAATAAGTCTCGTCAACTCTGTGACGAACTCAATAATCAATCTCTGTTCTTCAAACATTATCGTACTTGCTGGATACAAGTTTTTTATATATTCACTCCAATCAAATTCCTTCCCATGGGCAGCGTGAGATATTAGACTATACAAGTCTTTAATTATCGTTTCAGGTCTTGAACCTTTGAAGTAATCGTTAAATTTTAGTTTATCTGAAAATCTTCGATGAAGAAATAAGGATTTTGTTTGTAATTGTCGAGTTATTGAATTCTTATTATGTTCAAAATTCCTACCTGTACCGTAATAGTTTTTTGAATTTTTATTGATTAATAATGATTCAAGTATTCCAAAAAGCGCAACGATTCGAAAATATGATAAATTTGGAATGCTAAATGAATTCAAATAATTTCTTGCTGCAACTTTTAAAAACGTGTCCTTTTCATTATTCAGGCTATTGTACTGTCCATGAATTTCAAGAAATTGATCTTTCACATCGTCTTTTAAAGAAGGAAAAAAAGTATAGAAAAAATCACTTGTTACGTCATTCAAGTATATAAATGTTTGATTATAGGTGCGATAGAATTTACCACTATCTTCAGCTCTAAAAAGACGTATTATCTTGTAATCAGTAAGAGCAAGGGGAACTGTTTCATTCCAACTTAAATCATTTTCTTTGCTATCAATTAACCAATAATTGTGTTTCCCATTTTCAATTGCCTGATTGTTATAATATCTTTTTTTTATACCGTCATCACTAGATTCACCCAACCTTTCAAACCCAATTCCATAAGGATTTTCCGTATTTCCAATCGCCACTAACAAAGTTCTCATCCTCTTTCTAATTGCCTCCAATTCTGATTTATTTGGTCTTCTCAAAGTGAGTGTTTCATTTAACTCTATATTTTCTGACTCCCATTTAAAAAATGGATTTCCTAAAAGATGAAATGTGCTCATGTTTATTTGTTTCTAATTTTAACAGGTGCAAAATTTGGTTTCCCCCCTACATATTCCTACGATACTGCCCCCCCACCTCATAAAGCGCATTCGTCACCTGCCCGAGTGAGCAAAACTTCGTTGCTTCCATCAGTGCTTCAAAAAGATTTTCATTGGCGATGGCCTTCTGTTGCAGCGTGCGGAGAGCTGCGCCGGAGATGTGTTGTGCGGCGGCTTTCAGGTTGTTGAGGGTGGCGATTTGGGCTTCCTTTTCGTCTGTAGTGGCGCGGATGACTTCCTGCGGGATAATCGTCGGCGAACCCTCTTTGGAAAGGAAAGTATTGACCCCGATAATCGGGTATTCGCCTGTATGTTTGAGCATTTCGTAGTGCATACTTTCCTCTTGGATTTTGCCGCGTTGATACATCGTTTCCATGGCACCGAGTACGCCGCCGCGCTCCGTGATGCGGTCAAATTCCGTCAAAACGGCTTCCTCTACCAAGTCGGTCAGTTCTTCGATGATGAAGGAGCCTTGTAGCGGATTTTCGTTTTTTGCCAAGCCGAGTTCGTGGTTGATAATCATCTGAATGGCAACGGCGCGACGCACCGATTCTTCGGTCGGTGTGGTGATGGCTTCGTCGTAGGCATTGGTGTGGAGTGAGTTGCAATTATCGTAGATTGCGTAGAGGGCTTGCAGCGTGGTACGGATGTCGTTAAACGAAATTTCTTGTGCATGTAGCGACCTGCCCGATGTCTGAATATGGTATTTTAATTTCTGTGAACGCTCGTTGGCATCGTATTTTTCGCGCATGGCTTTCGCCCAGATGCGTCGCGCTACACGCCCGATGACGGCGTATTCAGGGTCGATTCCATTGGAAAAGAAAAAGGAAAGGTTCGGTGCAAAATCGTCAATATTCATGCCTCGTGCGAGGTAATATTCTACGAAAGTAAAGCCATTTGAGAGCGTAAATGCGAGTTGCGAAATCGGATTCGCGCCCGCTTCTGCAATGTGATAACCGGAAATCGACACAGAATAAAAATTTCGCACCGCATGGTCGATAAAATATTGCTGCACATCGCCCATTAAGCGGAGTGAAAATTCGGTAGAAAAAATGCACGTATTTTGCGCTTGGTCTTCCTTCAAAATATCCGCCTGCACCGTACCGCGAACCGACGATAAGGCTTTAGTTTTTAATTCATTGTAAATTGGTGGGTCGAGAACTTCGTCGCCCGTAATTCCCAATAATAATAAACCCAACCCATTATTGCCTTCGGGCAAATCACCTTCATATTTTGGTCGCGGTAGTTTTTGGTCGTCAAATTTCGCTTTTAATTTCGCTTCAACGAGGTGTTCGAGTTTATTTTCACGAATGTAAAACTCACACTGCTGGTCAATTGCGGCGTTCATAAAAAAGGCACAAATCGTAGCGGCGGGTCCGTTAATCGTCATCGAAACGGAAGTCGTTTTTTCACACAAATCAAAACCCGAATACAGTTTTTTTGCATCATCCAAACAACACACCGATACGCCCGAATTGCCCACTTTTCCATAAATATCGGGTCGGTAATCGGGGTCTTCGCCGTAGAGTGTCACCGAATCGAAAGCCGTCGAAAGTCGCGTGGCGGAAGTGTCAGACGAGAGGTAATGAAAACGGCGGTTGGTGCGCTCCGGATTGCCTTCTCCGGCAAACATTCGCGTAGGGTCTTCTCCCTTGCGTTTGAATGGAAATACACCCGATGTAAAGGGAAATTCTCCCGGCACATTTTCCCGTAAACTCCAGCGCAATATCTCGCCCCAGTCTTTATAAGGCGGCAAACTCACACGCGGGATTTTATTATGCGAAAGCGAAAGCGTATGGGTCGGTACACGTATTTCCCGGTCACGAACTTTATACATATATTCGCCTGATTTATAGGCATTTACCTTGTCGTTCCATTGCTCAATCAGTCGGCGATTTTCACCCATTAATTTCAGTTCAATATCTTCGTAAGTCTTGCGTAATACGTTGGCGGTTTCCGTGTCACCATTTTCTTCTACTATCGAAATAGTGTTTCGAATACCGAATAATTGACGGGCAATTTCGCTTTGTTGTGTCGTTTGTTTATCGTAATTTCTACACACATCGCTAATCTCGGAAAGGTAGCGGGTGCGCTTAGGCGGAATGATGTAAATTTTCTCGCTCATTTCGGTGGCAGAAGCGAAACTGGACTGCAAATCTGTACCTGTTTTTTCGGTAATTTTATTCATCAAAGCTACATAAAGGCGGTTCATGCCGGGGTCGTTGAATTGTGAAGCTATCGTACCAAAAACGGGCATGGTATCGACGGCATCTTCCCAACGATTGTGGTTGCGTTGGTATTGCTTTTGTACATCGCGGAGGGCATCGAGTGCGCCGCGTTTGTCAAATTTATTGAGTGCGATAATGTCGGCATAATCCAACATATCTATTTTTTCCAACTGCGTAGCTGCGCCATATTCGGGGGTCATCACGTAGAGCGACGCATCCGAAAAATCAACAATTTCGGTGTCCGACTGACCGATGCCAGAAGTTTCCAAAATGATGAGGTCGAAGTCCGCCGCTTTGAGGACGTCGAGGGCATTTTCGATGTGTTTGGAGAGCGCGAGATTGGACTGTCGCGTAGCCAACGAGCGCATATATATACGCGAGTGGTTGACGGCGTTCATACGAATACGGTCGCCCAAAAGTGCGCCGCCCGTCTTGCGTTTGGAGGGGTCAACGGAGACAATCGCCAGCGTTTTTTCAGGAAAATCAATCAAAAAACGACGTATCAATTCATCTACCAAACTCGACTTGCCCGAACCGCCCGTACCCGTGATGCCGAGGATCGGCGTGTTGGTTTTGGCGGCTTTTATTTTGATGTCGGGTAGCCATGCCGCCGTCTCGTCGGGCTGATTTTCGACGGCAGAAATGAGTCGCGCAAGGGCGTAATTGTCGCGCTTCGGCAAGCCTTTGAGTTCGCCGTTGATGCTTTTCCCTGTCGGGAAATCGCATTGCTCCAAGACGTTGTTTATCATGCCTTGCAGGCCCATCGCACGCCCATCGTCGGGCGAGTATATGCGTGCGATGCCGTACTTGTGTAGTTCCTCAATTTCCGTTGGCAATATCGTACCGCCACCGCCGCCAAATATTTTGATATGTCCCGCACCACGCTCTTTGAGAAGGTCGTACATATACTTAAAAAATTCATTATGTCCGCCCTGATAGGAGGTAATCGCAATGCCCTGCACATCCTCTTGAATAGCAGTATTGACTATCTCATGCACCGAGCGATTATGCCCCAAATGGATAATCTCGGCACCGGTACTTTGCATGATGCGTCGCATGATGTTTATCGCAGCATCGTGTCCGTCAAACAGCGAAGCTGCCGTGACGAGGCGGATTTTGTGCTTGGGTTGGTAGGGTGTGGCGGTTTGGTATGACATATTGTTGTGATTGTTATGTTGCTGCCTTCATCATTGTAGAGAAAATTCATGAATTTTCTCTACAATGATGATATCGCGTTTTTAAACAAAAAAAATGGATAGGTGTTGGTGCGAAGATAGGGAATTTTTGGGTTTGGTGCAGATGCCTATTTTTGGGGATTACCATAGACTACAAAACATCAATCCGTCCTCGCTCATCCACTATCACCTTTTGTCCATTTTTAGCAGCAAAAGCGAAACCATTATAAAAGGGTTCGAGGGAATGAAAGCGGGCGGAGTAGATGGGCTTACCTTCAAAATCAATGTGCATCCAACCGTCTGCATCCTTTGCAGTGGCAAAACCTTTGTGATACACACCCAATTCTTGATACCATTTGCCGTGTAAAAAATCGCCCTTTTTATCAATGTGCGTAAATGACTGCCCTTCATTCATCGCGCAAGCAAAACCGTATTTGAAATCACCAACATATTGATATTCACTTTTATAGACTTTGTTTCCATTAATATTGATGTGATGATAATTACCGTTTTGAGTGCGCACTGTACACAGGTTTTCTTGGAAATTACCCGTCCATCTATACGAAATCTTATTGATAGGAGTTCCTGTTTCATCAATAATGCGCCAGCCGGATTGTTCCATAACGGATGCCCGATTGTCGTAATATCCGAAAGCGCGAATGTATCGTGGCGTATAGATTGCCTTGCCGGAAATGTCGATATGATACCAACCTGTTTCATCTTGTACGGGCGCGATTCCGGGTGCGTGAAACTTCAAAGCATCCAAGTACTTTTGTTCAAAAATGGCTTGTCCTTCGTAGGTAAATGTCTTGGTAAATTCATTGAGTGTGATAGCTTTCCAATCGTTCTTCATGTCGTACAGGTTTTAATTTTCCATTAATAATAACCGCATCCAAACTCATCGCTTGTGCGGACGCACGCGCTTCTTCGGGCAGTTGTACTATCGGTTCGCCTTGCTGATTAAACGAAGTGTTTATCAGCCCCAACACGTCATATTTTTCATCCAAATAATCCAGCAAATCATACATAAAAGGGTTTTCATTTTTATGTGTAATCATTTGGATACGAGCAGTATTGTTTTGATGGACGACTCCCGCGAGTGCTGTCCGATATTCGGCAAGTATTTCTACATCCAACAACATATAAGCTGCCAAATGATGTACTTTTTGACCACTGACTTTGTGTGCATTTCGCGCCAACATGATAGGAGCAACAGGGCGATACCACTCTCGTTTCTTACATTGCATACTGACTTTTTGAGCAATTTTGCGCGAGTCAGGACGAACAATAAGGCTGCGATTGCCCAAAGCACGAGGTCCGACTTCGGCTTCGCCATTACAAATGCCAATGACTTGCCCTTTCATGATGCGCCGGGCAGTTTGTGCAATGTCTTTTTGTGAATAAGACAATTGATTTTTAGGTAAATTGATGTTGTTGAGATAAGGGCTGTGGACTTGGATATTGATGCCTTTTTTCCACTGCACAAAAGCCGCTGCACCGATAGATAAGCCGGAATCATTGCAGCAAGGCGGAATGAAAATATCCTTGAAAATATTCCGTCGAATGAGCTCGGAATTGGTGACGATATTCAAAGCACAACCGCCTGCATAATACAAAAAATCCGTCTGTGTACGTTTTTGTAAGTCAATAAATTTCTGAACCACCTCGTCTTGAAATTCGGCTTGAAAAGCCGCTGCAATATCCATCAAAAATGGGTCTTTGTCATTGCTTAAATCGCCTGTCCAATCAAAATTTTGTTGTGCTGAATGATAAAAAACGGATGTGTCGTGCCAAATATCCTTGAAGAAACCATTGTCTCTCAACCAATTACGAATATCGGTACGTGCTTTGCCCATAGCGGCATATCCCATGAGTTTCCCGGCTACGCTGCAATGCTCGCCCGGCTTCGCGCCTACGATGGCGAATGTCAAGGCGTTATCGTTGAAAAATTTGGAGAGGTGCGACATTTGCCAATGATATTCTAAACAGCCCAAACGCCCGCTTTTGTACAAAAAAGCGGAGAAATTGCCGAGACTCGCCCCACCGTCAAAATGAACGAGTAAGCTATTATCTTTCAAATTTCCATAGAAGGGCAGACAGGAAAAAACGTGTGCCAATTCGTGTGAAATTTCGTAGGCTTGTATCTCTTTTCCTTCCCATTTTCCGTGCTGAAACCAAGCCGAAGCTGCCTGTAAATCCGCTGAGACTTTCTGCGTAGAAGTCGGCTCAATTCTAACGTTTCCATTTTGTGAAATAAAGGCGCGACCTGCAAAAGAATTGACCGAAATGACTTCAAAGGTATCGGGAAGTTCGAGCATTTTTTCAGCTAATAATTCTTCAATAAATATATGCAACCGATTGTCGTATTTGCGGCGTGTGTAGCGTTCAAGGTGAAGGTACTGTGTAATTTTTCCATTCTGCATCACGCATACATTATGGTCGTGCGTGAATCCGGGATATTTAAAATCATTCCGGTCTTGAATGCCATAAATGGCGAGTGTGGTGGTCATAGTGATTTTTATCTAAAGTAAATGAAAAATACGTGTTTTATTTCAAGCCTATCCTCGTCCTGTTGTCTTGCGTTGCCCCTAGCGTAGAGAAAATTCATGAATTTTCTCTACGCTAGGGTTGGATGTGCGTTCTATTTACATTGATTTGATATTAAAAGCACCCAATTTTTCTTTCAATGCTTGCTGCATTACCGCATCTACACCCTGATAAGAAAAATACGCAGCTATGCTACCTTGTTTTTGAATTTCATCAAATAACATATTTAATTTTTCGGGTACCGTATCTTGCTCGCTTGCCAGATAATCTTGCATAACGGCTTCATTATCAGTCCCAAGTAAAAGTTGTATTGATGCCAAAAGCAAGCCTGTACGGTCTTTTCCGGCGTGACAATGTACCAAAACTGCCCCTTCTTGCGTATCCAAAATCGCTTGAATAGCTTGTTTGAAATAAGGCTGACAAGCCAAGATGAAAAAGCGATAAGCAATTTCTATTCCCGTGCCTTGATGATGTTTTTCGACAAACCATTCCGGCTGATCCCACGGGTCAAACGGCGCATGAACGTAGTTGACGCTTGCTGTAAGTGCCTCGTCGTAAGGATATTCTTTCAACTCTCGCGGTGCGCGGAGGTCAATAATGGTTTTGATATTTTTTTCATCCAAAACAGTTTTGGCTTCCGCCATATTCGGATGAATGGAAAGCGTAGCTGCACGGTATATTTTTGCTGATTTCAGTGCCGGAATAAAGCGATTATAATCTCGCCAATTCTCGAATTTCGCACTTAATCCTTCGGTTTTCTCATATTGCAATTTTGACATAATGATATTTTTTTATAATTATTTAACAAATACTGATACGGCTCACTATTTAGCACATCTTTGATGCTTTGATTTTGGATATTTCCAAAATCGCCCAGGGTTTGACGGAGTTGGTCGGGGGCGCAACAGGGGGAAAATTTGCCCGTAGCTGACACCCATAATTCCTTGTTGAGAAAAGGACAAATATAGTCCTGCGGAACGGCATTTTGTTCGCCTTCTTCGAGTGGGATAATGTTTTCGAGTAAGACCTGTTCACCGTTGGTTTTTAGGTGATTATCTCGCGCTCGATAGGCTTCTTTTACGTAACCGTTCCAACGTTTTATGGCGGCTTGATTGCGTTTCATATTGAGGTCTTCAATTTCATCAAAATGCGCCCAAAGTTGATGCCCTTTGACTCTATCGACACCAAGTTCGGCAGCCAGTCGGATGATGTCGGCGAGTTCGTGCATATTACTTTCCATAAAGGTCAGTTGGAATGTGACTCGACAGAAATAGCCTGTTTTTTGGTGTATTTCATCTCGCGTTTTGATGAATTGGCGGACATTTTCTACGCATTGTTCAAAGTCAATTCCGAGCATCACTTTAGCGGCAGTTTCGGCAGTAGCACCGTTCCACGAAATTTTGACATCGGTAGTATTTGGTACAATAAGTTGCGCCCATTCCTCCACCGTTTTTTTCGGAAAAGTGCCATTGGTCGTCAGGTTAATTTTGATGCCTGTTTGTTGGCTGAGGGTAAATATTCGGTCAAATCCCTTGTAAAGCAGCGGTTCGCCCATCGTAGAAGGAATAATCTCACGGACACCCAACGCCTTTGCTTGTGCGAAGATTTTTTCCACCCAATCAAAAGGCATTCTGCGTCTTTTTATACCGGTTTCTTTGTACAAATTGGGGATAAAATCGCTGTAAGGGCTGTGTTCTTCGCACATGATACAGTGCAAATTACAATCTTCGGGATTCGTATCAATAGTGACTCGCCATAGTTCGTGTTGCTGCATGTTTGATAATTATTTTTTGATAAATAGAAATTAAGGCTTCGCAGTGTTCGCTGACGGAAGGTACTTTGCCTTCAGGATGATATAAGTAACCGCGCGCGCCCATTTGCGCCATTTTTTGCGGATTATCGCAGGCATCTTGCAATTTTTGGGCAAGGCTTTTCACGTTGCGATGTTCAAATAACAAACCATTCACCCCGTCTCGGACGTACTCGCGCATACCGCCGAAATTCGCCGTAATCACAGGCACATGACACGCCTGTGCCTCATGTATCACGAGGGGGGAATTTTCGCCCCAGATACTCGGCACGACTATCGCATCCACCTCTGCAAATACTTTTTCGGCAATATTTTCATTCATATATTCGCCTTCAAAATCAATGGGATTTTCGACATTGGCAACGAGTCTGTGTAGCGATGTAGTAGATTCGCCGTTGGTGCGTCCCCATATTTTTAGTCGCGCTTTTCCGGTGACTTTACCAAAGGCTTCGATGAGTAGATTTACGCCCTTTGCCGGAATGTGTGTACCAATGTAACCAAATGTAAATGAACGATTTACAACCTTTTTTCGAGGTTTGAGATAATGAGTTGGAAAACCATAATCCAAGTATTCCACCTTATTTTTTTGCAAAGCAAAATCCTCCACAAATCGCTGCATCAGGTAGCGCGAAGGCGCAATGAAGGCATCCGTCAGTTCCAACACCTCGCGCGTAATTGCCATGCGTCGCGCTATCCACGAAGTCCAATAATTCGCATCTTCTTCCACATCTTCCGGCGAACAAGAATGATACATATTATAACAAGTTGTGGCGCATTTTCCGTTTTCTTGTTTGGCGCAAATTTGATAGATATTTTTACCGTCAAAATTGCGCTGTAAAAACTGCCCACGCGGACACATTAACCAAAAATCGTGTAATGTAAATACGCTTGGCACTGCCATTTGATGACACACCTTGATGATGCCCGTAGAAAGGTGATTAAGATGACCAATATGTACGATGTCCGGCTGCCAATCTTTCAGCAATCGGGTGAAAATTTCATTGACCTGCGGATGATTGTAGCCATCTTTTTCGCGTGGCATATTGATGATGGTCAAGGGTACACCACGCTGCACGTCTTGTCGAACATCAAAATCAAGGCGATATTCGTCCTTCTCACGAGTAAATACCATGACCTCATGCGCTCCGAGAAATGCCTCACAGATACTGCGACTATAAACCTCCGACCCTGCATTGAAGGTCGGAGGATAGCCATGTATGACTTTTAGAATTTTCATTCCCCTTATTTTTTAGATTCAGACTCTTGTTGTTCTAATTGTTTTTCAAGTCTTCTGACATATTCGGGAATGGGTTCGCCCTTGTCCGTAAATGATTTTTTCATTCTTTCAATATCTTCTCTCGTTAGCTTTGTTTTGCTCATAATGTATTTATTTTATTGATTAAAAAAATTACAGTTGGTTGCTGTAAATGTGATGAATTTTGTTGGAGGCATTATGTTCTTTTAGTCGTTTTTTGGTTAGGATTCATTTGCTTTCCACGGTTGCCGTGTACTTGCGAATACTGTTTGTTTGTGCTGTTTGTTCCTTTGTTCGAATTTGTCTGATTGGCTTGGTTGTTCTGTGGACTGATTTTTTTACCCATAACGTATTGATTTTTAATTATTAAAAAATATTTTCACTACACCATATATAAATAACGTGCCAAAAAAATATCTTATTGATTGTTAGGTTTTTATATTTTTAAATAAATAAAATTAATGTAAATTTACATTTTAATAAGTAAAAATTTACACCATGAAAAATGAAAATATATACATTACATGGCATCTGCCTACACATGGAATAGGCTATACGAAAAGTATTTTAGCAGCCTATTTTGCGGGTAAATGTAGGGTGGGACAGGAGATAGACATTAGACTCAATCAAATAGAAATGGAAGAAGTGTTTGATGGAGATGCGGATGGTTTTTTATTTGATAAAATTTATTATTTGCACACTAGTCAGGAGGTGGTCAATAAGGTGACGACCGCAAGAGCATCAGCCAAAATGAATGCTTTGAGTAGAGATACTTGGGTGAAAAAAAATGGTACGAGCGAGATATGGAAAGCCATGTTTGAGTATAAGTATTTATCTGATGAATTGGATTATTTGGAAGCGAATCACCTAGACAAAGTAAGTATTGTAAAATCGCAATACTGGCGTTTTATTAATGATTATACGATTCACGAACAATTGAAGTGGTTTCGGAAAATGAGTAATTTTTCAAGATATGCAGAAGGGCGTTTTGAGACCGTTGATATGACAACGAAGGGCGTACATGACCTGCGTGATTATATGCAAATTGCGAAATCAGTCCAAAAATTTGTTGCTGATTTACGAAAAAGGCATCCTGAAGCGATTTTCGTTTTCAATATTTCATTGGGGTCTTACGAAACGCAAGTCGTTTGGTTTTGTTTGGCAGAAGCTGGATTGTTGCCTCAAAATACACACTTTATTGCCACTTATGATGATAAGAGCAATACCCCAAAATATGCTCGGTTTCGTGATTTTGACATTAAATCAAAACCGACGAAAGTTATTTCAAATATCAGAAATGAGATGAGCATATATGAAGCTCCAAAGTCCACATCACGTAAGTTGGCAGATTTGAAAATGAAAAATTATGTGGATGCTGGTTTCGCAATATTGCTGATGGGAGAGCGAGGTACGGGGAAAACGAGATTGGTAAAAGAACATGCCCCAAATACAAATTTTGTTTCTGCCGATTGTGCTTCATTTGATGATGACAGTAAGGCAGAAGCCGAATTATTTGGCACGACCAAAAGCGCGTACACAGGCGCACAAGATAAGGGCGGGCTATTTCTGGAAGCTGCCGGAGGCATACTTTTTTTGGACGAAATTCACAACCTTTCCAAACTCGTACAGGCAAAACTCATGCGGTCATTAAGCACTGATAAAGCTAATTATTTCACGGTCAGAAGAATGGGCAGCACCAAAGAACAGAAGGTAAAATTTACATTTATCGCCGCCACCAACCTGAGTGTCGACGAACTCAAAAAGCGGCTACTACCGGATTTTTATGACCGTATTTCGCAATTAATCATTGAAATTCCTCCTTTGCGCGATACGCCTGAAGATAGAATAGATGATTGGAAAAAGGTTTGCAATGAGATGCAATTTAATGAACCTGTGCCGCTTGAACCTGCATTGACAAGTTGGTTGAAGCAACTGGATTTACACGGAAATTTTAGAGATTTACAAAAAATAGCTATCTATTATCATCGTTATACGACCTTTTCTACCGAATTGAAACAGTACATTCCACAAAAAAATGCGGTTAATTACGCCAAAGCCGAATTTAAAAAATATCATCTCGTAAATGATGCGGTCAACTATCAATTTTCATTAGAAAAAAGCCCTGATGATATGCTTAGGGATTTTAAATCGGAATTGGCTACATGGCTAATGCAAAATTTTGGCACCATAGAGGAAATACGCCAGCATGTAAAGCATTTGGGAGATAGTATTTCCAAAAAGACTTTATATAATTGGAAAAATAAAACGTGAAATTAGATGTCCTCGCTGTGTTCTCGTTTGTATAGAGAAAATTCATGAATTTTCTCTACACAAACGGAGAAATACGCAAGGCAGATACCATCATTCATCGGCACGAGGGCATTAGGCTACAACCGCCCCACCACATACCCACCCAAAATATGCTCCTGTTCCAGTCGTAAATTTTCACGTTGAAGTAAGTCGTACAAAGGTGTGCTTGAGTGGTTGCTCTATTAATTTGAGGTTTGATAAGAAAAGAAAAAGCTAAACCCGATAGCCTGACAGGTTATCGGGCATAAAACTTCAAATAGTTTAGGACAACAATCTATCGGGTATAAATCTGTTCACAATCATCCGTAGAGTTATCTGTTTCATTTGTTAATGTATAATTCAGTGTAACACTTTCGTTATCAGCATCATAAGAGCCGGAATTGACTATAATAGAGTAATCAATCAGAACATACGAAGTAAAAGCCTGTTCAGGGAAAGTGAAGGTAAATGAATTTCCATTTTGTGTGGTAATACGGGCAAGGACAGTAGCGTCTTGCGGAGTAATGCCCGATTGAGAACCAAAATTACGGATATTACTGATAAAAAAGTTGACCTCATCAGTTGAATCTACGATGATTTCAGAAATGTAATCAACTACGTTAGTTGAATCACTGGAACAGGTTTCGCTAACATTCCAAGTTCCGAGAATGGCATCGCGGACATTAGGAGAGCCAGCAGGCGTGCTACAATCTACCCCCATCCAGCCTTCGTTGCATATACAGTCACCGTTCACACAGGTACCGTTATCGCTACAGCTTATTCCCTCGCATGGGTCTGTGGGGGCTAAGGTGCTACAATTTGCGCCCATCCAACCCTCGCCGCAAACGCAAGAACCGTCAATACATACACCATTGTCGCCACAATCAATATCCGAACAAGGGTCAGAATTGCAGGATTGTGTGCTGAGTACCGTAAATATCATGAGCATAAAGGCAAATAATTTTAAATAGCTTTTTTTCATATTTAATTTTACTGTTTGATTTTTAATAAAAATTATTGATTAATACTTAGTAGCCAGTCAAGCTAATATTGTCGGGTAATTTGGCGAAATTTGCCCGATTACTTCGTTGGAGAACATCAACCGTAGTGTAGGCTATAGCTAATAACCTCCGCCTCGTACTCGACCAAATTTCACTCAAATTAACCCGACATTATTAACTTCACTGACTACTTGGGTTTCGTTTACTTTTGATTTGGGCGCAGTTCTGAACTGTCCGCATTCATTCATTCATTCATTCATTCATTTATAAACAATTGATTACGAGATAATTACTTTAAATTGTTGAGGACTGAATACTTTTTTCGATTCAAAAGGTACGTTAGCACCGACACTCTTTGTTAACCAACGATTAACCCACTGTTTTATTAGCCGCATAGCGACAGCATCATTAAAATCATTGGGAACAAAAAAATGGATAGGTGGTTGGTGCGAAGATAGGGAAATTTTGGGGAGATAGTAGAAACCTTTCACTATCTATGTTTTTTTATTATCTTTGAAGTTTTTATAAAGTTTTTTTAATTAAAATTTGACTTTTTAAGTTAATGCAATCAATGGACGTACAGAATAATATCGACACTTCAACTACGTATGTAGAAATTGATTACCGGAAGCTCAGATTAGACCCTGAAAATCCAAGGATACCTAAGTCAAAAAGAAAAAGCATAACTGAGGCGGAGATAATTGATTTTATGGTGCTTGAAGCTGCCACATTGGAGTTGATGATAGCAATAGGTGAAAATGGGTTTTTTGCGGGTGAACAGTTGCTTGTCGTGCCATTAGAAAATGGTGAATATAGTGTGGTGGAAGGAAACAGGAGATTGACGGCAGTAAAATTATTACATGAACCGGACTTGGCTACGGTACAAACACGTAAAATAGCGAGAATCATTGAAGAAGTAAAGATACCTCCCCCTACGGGAATTCCTTGTCTTATTTTCAATTCAAAGGAGGTCATTCTCAAATATTTAGGATTTCGGCATATCACGGGCGTGAAGTCGTGGAGAATGCTTGAAAAAGCGCGGTATTTATACGGTATAAAAGAACGCAATTTCTCCAATGAGGAATTTTATAGTACCTGTCGAAGTATTGCAAAAATGATAGGCAGTCGCCGACCCTATGTAGCGAAAATGTTAGTAGGTTTTGAGTTATTCAGAATTATAGAGGACAATGCTTTCTATGGTATAAGAGGCTTGGACGATACTCGTTTTTATTTTAATTATCTGAAAGACTCACTTAACTATTCTAATATACAGAAATTTTGGGGCATATCCATAGAGGAGGAAAAGAAAGATCCGATTAGCGAACTGAATTATGCCCATTTGAAAGAAAGTATTCATTGGTTTTTTGATAAAAATGATAAGCCTAAGTCAAGGGTGCTAGGTGACAGTACAGGATTAAAAATGTTGAATGCCATCGTGGGAAATGAACGCGCTTTGGCAGAATTTAGAAGTGGGGCTTCCATAGAAAAAGCCTTTGAGATGACCGCTGATTTGGAGATTGTTTTTGAAAAAAAAGTGCAAGCATCACTTCTCAGTTTGGAAGAAGTAGATGCCATTTCACATCGCATCAAACGGTTTTATCCCGACCTCGAAGATGACCTCCGTTCGATTAGAACATTAACGACGAAAATTAAGAACTTGAAAGATAGTTTGTTAAAAGATGATGAAGACTTTTGAACAAAAAATTGAAAATACATTCGCAAAATTTCAATATTATAATCCTGCAAAGTATCCTAAGCACGAAAAAAAATACTATGCTGATTTTGTGGAATTATTAGCCCTATGTGATGCCGAAAGTGATGTGACTTTTGCCGATGTGCACGACAGGTTATTTGGTGAGAGGGAAAGCCCTAAAGAAGAGGACGATGGTCAAATAGGTTCTCTCGAAGGGCAGACTGAAGATAATAACGAGATTTTTGTAGGGGAAGTATTTAGGTTGATAGAAGAACGGGCAAATCTATATCAAGATGGTTATCCATTTAATTATATGCACAGAAAAATAAGGTTGAAAGCTGAAATTACCTTTAAGAATAAGCTGTATATCAGCCTGTTATTATCTTCAAGTTTAGATATATTGGCAGACTTCCAGAAAGAATTGACCGATGAGTTTGAGACGCTTTGCTTTCATGTACTAAAAGACTTCCTACCCGACCAATCTGAAGTAAAAGAATTTGGACAAAATACAACTTATACAGGGAACGCCAAGTCAAAAATTAATCAACTTGCAAGCGAACTTAAATTACCCATAGAATCTGACGAACTTGAAGAAATATCCGACAGAAACTATAAAGAAAGGGGCTTGGACATTATCGGTTGGATACCTTTCGACGATGACTGCCAAAATAAGTTAGTATTTTTGGGGCAGTGTACATGTGGAAAAGATACCAATTCAAAATTTCACGATGTCAGGCGATTTAAAAATTATATGAGATTTTACAGACTCAAACCTGTCTTCGTGCTATTCACATGCCATTCATTGTTAAATATATCGAATAATAAGTTTTACAAATCGGCAGAGATTGAGGACGGTTTTCTCATTTTTGAACGTAAAAGAATCATGCAGCATTTCAAAGAAGAGGCTATATTTAATTCGCTTGAATCAAATAACATCGTGAATAGTTATATTGAATTTCAGGAGGATATTGTATGAAGTAAATTGATACCTAAGTTCTATTATATATTCACTTCATTTTATTAAAACCATTAAATCCAAATGTCACTTACTATCAAAGAAATACAAAGCAAACACAGGCTTTCCAAAAGAAGTTACAATATATGTTTGCATAATAATTTATTGGATATTGATACCATTTTGTCTCATTATATTCAAAATGGAGATTTTTTACGACTACGAAATGCCGGCAGAAAAACCGATGACGAATTGCGCGAAATCTGTCAATTTTATATAGATAACCCTTCGACAACAATTAGCGTTTGCAAAGAAGATATTGTTAAAAATATTGAAGATAAGTTTGATTTTCTGCAAGACGATGAGCTTATTCAACTTTTATCTGCCAAATTTTTAACCGAAGTAAAGAAACTAGATCAGCGTTGTCAGAACATAATAATGCTACTTTGGAAAAAAAGTAATAGCAACCTAAAAAATTTCATTGAGCGATTGGATGCCATTGGGTTTGATTTTATGCGTGTCAAAAACGTTGGCTTAAAAAGTTCTATTACACTCCATAGTTTTATTAATTGTCTGATAGATTATGGAAAAAGCGTAAAAGAACAAACATCCGAAGAACGTTCGTATCACTTATTTATCGAACACGTAAATATTTTAATAAGCGAAATTTCTAAGACAACAATAGAATGGCTATGGACACAGCAATCGAACTATTCAAATAATATCTTTCCTTTTTCCGAATTTATCCAAATTTTATTTCAAAACGGAGACCTTCTTGATAATAGAGAAAATTACATCTTCAGACATGGCACTAAGTATTTTCACGATTCCAAAATGACACTTGAGCAATTAGGAGAAAAATTTGATATTACGAGAGAACGTGTACGTCAGATACTTATCAATGAGAATTTTCATAATTCAATCTGGAATAAAACCATAGAAATACTGCAAATTTTGACACCGCAAAAGGCAGAAATGGAAGTAGATTTTACACCTGACGAACCTTTTGTCAGTTTTGAAAATCTTGATGAAAACTCGCTATTTACCTCCTATTTTTATTATCAATTATTCGCTAAATATTACACAAAAAAATACAAGCCCGTCATTTTTGAAAAAAATATCTATCCAAAATATTTGATACGACACGACCTATATGAAGGCATCCGTTGGCAAGAATTAATAGATACGCTTCGCCCCCTGACTGAGAAAAGAAACGATAATGAGTATCAAATTAACCTCAAAGGGTTTTTATTCCAATTTATTGACAATGAAGAACCTGTTGTCAGAAACCTTACGGAACGACTAAGTGTTTTAGAAGATTTGATTTATGAAGAATTTGGTTTATTGACTGACTTAGATGGGAATTTAACCCTCAAAAAGAACACACCAAAATTAGTTCACGAATATGTCATTGATGTGTTGGAAAAAGCTAATGAACCACTACATGCTGACGAAATACACAGAAGATTGGAATTGATAAAGCCGGGTTTACAAACGGCAGATTCTATTAGAGGAACTCTCCAAAAACAAAATTATTTTGTTGTTACTGATTGGAGTACATACGGACTTAAAAAGTGGGAAGATGAAGGTAGATACATTGGTGGTACCATAAAAGAAGTTGTTGCACATTATCTACGTATGTTTGGTACGCCAAAGCATATGCAAGATATTGCAGATTTTGTAACGCAGCACAGAGATACGAGTAAGAAAAATATTTATTCTAACCTTCAAAGCGACCCTCGCAAACTATTCATACTTTTTAGGTTTGGATTTGTTGGACTGACTTCAAAAAAATATAATCCAGAGGATATCCAATTTAAAAGAGTTCCCAAATCTTTTATATGGCTACTTCAAAAAGATTATTTCAAAGAAAACAAATCTATCTACCTTTTTGATGAATTAATTATTAAATTCGCCGAAGCCAATGATATTTTTCCCGTTCAAGTCAAATCTTCTTTAATTAATAAGATTGAGGACGGAAAACTTTCACTCACTGATAACTACTTGTATATCAACGATAAATGATAATAGATTTCATAAAAGAGGAAATAAAAGACCAGTATCTTGCAGATGAACGTCCCTGGATAATCGGATTCAGTGGCGGTAAAGACTCTACTGCAGTATTGCAACTCGTGTGGTATGCCTTGCGAGAATTGCCGGAAGAAAAACGCACCAAAGAAGTGCATGTAGTGTGCAATGATACCCTTGTAGAAAATCCGAAGGTAGTACAGTGGATAGATACCAATTTAGATAACATTGCAAAGCAAGCTAAAAAAGAAAACCTGCCTTTTATCGTAGCTAAAACGACACCCGAATTAGAGGATAGCTTTTGGGTCAATCTGATTGGAAAGGGCTACCCTGCACCGAATAGTACGTTTCGTTGGTGTACCGAAAGATTGAAAATTAACCCAACAACTAAGTATATTAAAGAACAAGTTGCCCAAAAAGGCGAGGTCATTATTTTACTCGGAACGCGAGAAGATGAAAGTAATAACAGAAAGCGGTCAGTGCAAAAATTTCAAATTGCCAACAATCGCCTTCGCCGACATGTAGAACTCAACCTTGCATACATATACGCACCTATAAAACATCTTTTAACAGAAGATTTATGGCAGTATCTCTTACAAGCACCTTCTCCGTGGAATGGTTCAAATAGAGATTTAGTCACACTTTATCGGAATGGTTCAGGCGGTGACTGCCCGTTGGTGATAGACGTAACCACGCCGTCCTGCGGGCAAAGCAGATTTGGATGTTGGGTCTGTACCGTAGTCAGGAAAGACAAGTCTATGGAAGCCCTCATTGATAATGGCGAAGAACATCTTGAACCCTTGCTTGACTTGAGGGATTGGTTAGTAGAAAATAGAAATAAAGACGAGTACCGACAAATGAGGTTGAGAAATGGCGGTAAAGGAAAAGGTCCGTACAACATTGATACAAGGGCATATCTTTTACACCGCCTATTGGAAGCTGAAAAACTCTCCGGCGAAAAACTCATCACAACCCAAGAGATGAAAGCCATACAGATTATTTGGAACATGGATGGTTTTAATAAAAACGTATATGAAATCTATTATTCAGTGTATGAACAACTAAAACAGTTCGATATGACTAAAAAAGACGAATTGAAAAAACAGCAGCAAGATGAACTTGCTGAAATCTGCAAAACGCAAGGTGTAAATCCTAACAAAATGCTTAATCTTGTTAGGAATGAGAAGGATAAGCGACTGATGCGTAAGCGTATCAATATCCAAAAAATCATTGAAAATACTATCTCAGAAGAAGTCAAAGTATGAAAATATCAAGTATAACATTCAATAACTTTAAACCTTATTATGGTGAAGTTGGGATAAATTTAATGCCAGAGGATGATAAGAACATTATCTTGATAGGAGGTCGCAATGGGCAAGGAAAAACGAGTTTTCTCGTCGGGGTTGTATGGTGTTTATATGGCAGTAATATATCTACAGTTGATAAAGTGTTCAGAGATGAAGTTAAAGGAAATTACTCTAAATTTCTTGGTAAATCCTTGAACAAGAATGCTGCAAATGAAGGGCAAACAAAGTTTTCTGTGGAAGTAAATTTTTCAGAGGTTGAACTCGCCGAGGCATTTACTAAAACACAACAAAAACTCGCAAATATCACATTAAAAAGAAGTTATGACGCTGCCAATTCAACAGTGGCAGAGACTTTTGAAATATTGATGGATGGTGAACCTAACGGTTTATTATCGGATTATTCAGATAAAGCGAATTTTGTAAATGATTATTTGATACCCATCGACATTGCAAAATTTGTCTTTTTTGATGCTGAAAAAATTGCTGATATTGCACAATTAGGGGCGAAGGCACAAGCTACACTGATGGATGAGGCATTTGGGCAGGTATTAGGTTTGAATACTTATGAAAACCTAATCGGAGACTTAAAGACCTATGAAGATAAACTAAAAAAAGAAGCTGCACCAGACGAAATCAGTCTGCAAATTAATACTTTTGAAAGCGTAAAAAAACAAAACGAAATTACAATTGGAAAGAATGAAAAACGGCTAGATGAAATTAGCGAGGAAATAGAATCGCTGAAAACTGATATATCTGAATACACTAATCAACTAGTTCGCAGGGGAGATAGTTCTGTGAGGATTGACATGAATGAACTTCGGAAAAAAGAAGAAAAACTAAATGAAAAACTTGACGAAGTAGGCGCGAAATTCAATGAAGTAGCAGATTTAATCCCCTTTGCTATTATGGCAAATAAGCTCGAAGAAGTCAAAGACCATATTCAAAAAGAGGAGAGTATAAAACTAAGTGAAATTGAACGAAAAGGGCTGTCAGAAAAAACAAAAGAGTTTGCGGAATCACTTTTTAATAGACCGCCATTACCTGAAAATGATATTGACCTTGAACAAAAATTATTTTATTATAATAAGGCAAAAAAGATTCTTGCAGAGTTAGATATACAAAACCAAGATGACATAGAAATAGAATTTGAACATGATTTAGACAAATCAGAAATACACCAAATATATGATGTCTTTGATTTAGTCAATAAGTATTCTAAAGATACCTTTGAGGGCGTCTTCAACGAATACATGAGGGTGCAGAACGATTATCAAGAAGTCGCAAAACAACTTAGAGTGGCTGAATCATCTTCTAAAGATGAATTTATACAAGACTTACAAGACAAGAAGAAAGATGCAGACAGGAGGCAGACAAGCCTTAATCAAGAAACAGGTAAATTAGATGGTGAGATTGTTAGCCTTCAATTAGAAAATAATACACATCAGACGAAAATAAGCAATCTATTAAGCAGAGTACAAACATCAAAACAAGTAGAGAAACAAATTAAATTGGTGAAAAAGTACATCAAAGTCCTCACTGATTTTGTAAAAACTCAAAAGGAAAAGAAAAAAGAGATTTTAGAAAAATCGCTTTTGAACGAAATGAAAACCCTGTTAAATGAAAAAACACTTGTTGATAATGTGGAAATGACGATTCTTAAAAACAAACTTGGGTTGGAAGTAAAACTATACGATACTTCAGGTAGTGAAACTTCACCAATCAGTGATTTCTCAAAAGGGCAACAACAGATATATATATCGGCACTCCTCAAAGCTATACTATCAGAGTCTATACATGAATTACCTGTTTTTATTGATACTCCACTTGGTAGGTTAGACCAAGAACACCGTGATGATATTCTTGCACATTACTATCCTCATTTATCGAGTCAAGTCGTTATTTTTTCAACGAATACCGAAATTAGAGTCGCAGACCTGCCTAAAATAAAAGACCATGTAGCGAAATCCTATTTACTCGAAAACAAAGACAGAAAAACAACCATTCACAAAGGATATTTCAACTAAAGCAACCATGAGAAAAGTAAAAACATCAGAAGCTAATAAAGCTGTCGTATTTTCTTTGAGCAAAAATAAATACGGTTTTAAAGACGACAAAACAATAGCCCAAATAGCCATTGCATACAGTCTCCAATTAAATAAAAAATTTGACCTTGAAAATCTATCTGAAACTGATAACAAAGGCAAAGAATACCCTGAAAGTTTACTTGGTGAAATCAACCGCCAATCCAATGACGGCGTATATAAAGCCATATTCAATCAACACTATGAAAGACGACTCACCGAAGATGAATTTACTAAATTCACTAAACTTCATTTAGACCATGGATTAGATATTCTCAATAAGGATATTTTGCAAAATAATAAAGGTAAAAATGCCCATATTGACTACTTATTGAGCATTATCAATAATGGTGTCAGCCTTGTTAGTTCCTCCCCTGTCTTTACAACACATAGCGAACAACGCGAAATAGGTGCATTCACGGGCTTACTGGAGATAGAACTCGGGAAAGACGCTAAAACCAATGAACCAATACAAATAAAAATCAACGATGAAAATGAATTTGACAGCCAGCATTTTGCTGTGGCTGGTATGAACGGTTCGGGTAAAACAGAACTGATAAAAGACGTACTATATCAAATCAACCAACAATCTAAAGACGAACTAAAATTTATATTTTTTGACTACAAAGGCGAGGGCAAATCAGATAAATTACAAACCTTCCTTGACGCTACCAACTGCGAATTTATCAACATCCAAGAAGCACCTCTCAAGTTCAACCCACTAAGTTCCATTAGTCTTAGCAATGAAAGACAACGACAAATGGACATCATGGCATTTAGAGACAATCTATGTGCTGTTGATAGAAAACTCGGACCAAAACAAAAAGGAAGTCTTAGTAAAGCCATTGAAAGATGTTTTGAGGAAACCGCAAAAACAGGGAATGCACCCTCAATGATAGAAGTCTATCATAAATTGATGGAATACTACGAAGAAGCAAAAATCAAAGAAGATTCCCTAACTCAAATAATGGGAGAAATATCAAGCATCATATTTGATAATGAGTATGATGCAGACTTCTCATTCACCGATAAAAACCTCTATATAAATCTACCCGGCAGTCTCCCCGAAGTAGCCCGTAAAGCGTCTGTATTTTTGATGTTGAACTATCTATTGAATTATTTTATTAATTCCAATGATGTTAAACCTTCTGAGGATAGAATCAAACCAATAAGGTATATTATTGTGATAGATGAAGCACATGCTTACCTCAAGGAAAAAAATATGGCAGGGGTATTAGAAAAATTATTACGTATGATTCGTTCAAAAGGAGTCATCGTAATGATGCTATCACAAGGCGTTGAAGAATACAAACAAAGAGATTTCGATTTTTCTTCACAAGTAAAAATACCTATCTTACTCAATGTTCAAAACAAAGACATCAAAACCGCCAAATCCTTTCTCGGCACCCCTAAAAGTGAACACCCGATGAAAGATGCCCTCAAAAAACTTGAAAGTAAAAAAGGAATTATTAACTTTGATGACCCTAAATTGATTGATATTAATATGTTTTGGCAGCGGAAATTATAGCTAATATGAAGAGTAAGCAAGATAGGTATAGTTTAATTAAGGGAACAAATACTCAGACTCGCAATTTATATCTTGCATTAAATGTGTTGAAAATAATTGGAAATTCATCATTTCCGATGCCTTTTTTAAAAGAGAAAGTCTTAAAGTGGGATAAAGATGAAAAAATCATTTCAACTTGGTATAGAGACCATAATGGAGAATTAACAAATCTATCTTTTGCTTACTACATTGATTTGTTGAAAGATTTTGGTTTCATCACCCAAATCGGAGAAGTTGTAAGAAGTTCAAGAAACGGACAATTATATCTATTTTTAAATGAAAATCAAGAGAAACACAACAGATTAAAAGATTGGGAAAAAATATTTATACTTTATTTTTTACTGCAAAAAGATTCAGATTACATCATCTGTTTATTAGACCTAATCGCAGATAACGAAGATGAAATAACAGAAAAATATATAAGACAAAAAATAAACAATAATTTAATCAAAAGATTAGAAGCTAAAAGAGACTTTTTGCCCGCAAAAGCAAAGAACGAGGTAAGCCAAAAAATTCGTGAACTCACTATTATAGTCCCTGAAAAAAAATACATCAACAAACACGCTGTACCAGTAAGGTTAGAGTGGTTAGTTGATTTAGGCGTACTAAAAAGAAGCAAAAAAAAATATCAGCTCTCTTCAAGAGGAAAGCATTTTCACGAAAATTTAATTACGTTTAATCAAAATGAAAAAACTTATAGTGATATAACTGAGGGCTGGTTTAATAATCAATTTTTCAAAGCTGCGTGCTTACTTACAAACGTTAATTCGGGTATTAGAATTGATAAAAATTTATTTAAAATAAAAAAATATTTACTTAGTTTTTTTAATAAATTTAGTACCGATGGTGCGTATAGAATTCATGTAGAAAATACTTCGTTATACCTTATAATTAGCCTCATCAGAGATGAAAATGTATATCTCGAATTAAATGATATAAATGAACTATTTGAAACAGGTATAACAACAAACGAATTATTTTTTACAAAAAAACAAGGCGGCAGAAAAAATGAAAGCTATATTAATATTAAATTCTTATAAAACTAATCTCCAATGATGGTATGTGTTATAGACGCTTGCAGTTATATATATTTAAACCAACATTCTTTCACCATAGCGGGAAAGGATTATACACTATTTTCTCTTTTAGACCAGCTAATTACAATCCGGCAAAGCGAAGTCGTCGGTCAAGAAATATTATTAGCCTCTGAAAGTGCTATCAAACGAAATAATCGAAATTATAAATTCAAACGCCGATCATTAGCAGAATATGATAATTTATTGTTTGATGGAACCATTGGAAGTTCATCAAAAGATGCAGGAGAAAAGGCAAACTTAGCAGTTTGTATTGATATGTTCAAATATAAAAATAACAGCCAAATAGTTTTCCTGTCAGATGATTTGAAAGCAGTTAAAAGTGAAGATAAGCTACATACCATATATGATGCTTTTCCTTACTTTCCCTTGTGGACTTCATTTGAGGTAATTCTCTTTATCTACCATGTATATAAGAGGAAAGGATTTACCAGTGATTTAGCAAGGCAAACATTACAAGACTTAATCTCGTTTCATAGTAATATAAGACATGAGGGACTAAAAGCGCAAAAAAATAGACTTGATATAAACAATGATCAATTTGCACAAAATGTTCAAAAATTGCAAACGTGGCAGCAAAAAACCAAACGAATGTATACAGAACGATTGGATATAATTGAGCAAGTAAATTCATAATTAAAATCTGTTTTCATGGAATTAAAAGATATTAATCTGACACAAAACCCTTTCCAAGATATTACCCCTTCACGGGAAGGAGTAGAGATATGGGCAGGTTTGAAAGAACAAAAAAAGCAAATCACAAATATATATTCAAATGCTTTTGATAGAAATTACCGACAAGTTGTTCTAAATTGGGGACCCGTAGGTGGTGGTAAAACCCATGCTGCGTTTTACTTTTATAAAAATAAATTACGAGAATTAGGAATTTCAGATAACCAAATTATTAGCGTCTATGTGAACCTTCCAAGAGAAGGTAAAGGTGCCGGTATTGAAACGGTAAGAGGTATATTCGACCAAATAAGAGTAGAAAGAATTATAGATGACCTAAATACTTTAAGTAAAGAAAAAGAAGAAAATTACATAGTCAATGAACTTAAAAAAGAAATCACAAGTAGCGAGGCTTTTATAGACAGCTTGGTAAAGCTCGTTGCACCAAAAAATAATCTATTTGGTAACCAACAAGGTTTAGTTCAAATCTTCAAAAAATACATTTACGATGGAATAAATACAAATGATGCCAAAAAATTAGGCATAGCACGTTCGCTAAAAACAATGGATGAATACGTATCGTTTCTAGGGTTGGTATTAAAAGCCTTAACATTAGGCGAACAAAAACACGTTTTTCTATGGATAGATGAAATGGAAGATTTACTTTATTATTCAGGTAAAGAATTTAAACAATACTCACAATTCATAAGGAATTTAACAGATTCTGTCAATAAAAATATGACAACATTTCTCAATTTTACACTGACAGAAGGAGAAGAGGACAGTATAAAACACCTCTTGGGCGATGCAATGTGGTCAAGAATTGATAGTAAGGTAAGATTTAGAGACCTCTCAGTCGAAGACGTTGTTGAATATTGTACTGAATTAATAAGTTTTTATCAAGTAGATAAAAATTCCGAATTTCCTTTGTCTAAACAAGTCGTAGAATATATTGCAAAAAACATCCCTGCATCGTCATTGATACCTAGAGAAATAAACAAAGTTTTTAGAGATTATATTTATTTCATACTCGAAAATGATATAAAAAAACCAACTATAAACGATGTGAAAAAATGGCAGTTTGAGCGTCAAAGCGTTACTTAATCTCCCCCAACCGCCCCACCACATACCCATGCGGAATATGCTCCTGTTCCAACCTCAAATTTTCACGTTGCAGCAAGTCGTACAAGGCGTGTTCGTCCGGTGTGAGTCGGTCAAGGTGCGTTTGAGTGCTTGGTGTGCCTTTGCCGCCTTCGTAGAAAGTATCGAAGGTCGTTCTATCCATCAGGAAACTGCGGGTGTGCGGGTAATATTTTCGGATTTGGGAGAGCATTTGAAAGCCGTGTACATCAATATCGCTCCAATAAAAAATGTCGGCGGCGTGGAGCAAATCCACATTTTTCAGACTGCCAATGTCAAAACCTTTTCCGAAAACAGCCAGCGTATCAGACATCGGTGGAAGGGTGAGAAAGGTAATCAGATTTTCCGAAATGATGACCTTTTTGACAGGCATTTCGAGCATGGCGAATTGCGAAACGGGCATCGACAAATCATTTACGCCAGAAAAATATTGTGTGCTGATTTTTGGGTCTAAAATTCGGAAGCGGACGAGGTTTTCCTTTGATTTAAGGTGAAACCTTTGCTCAAAATTCGTCGTATCTGCATTGAGATGTTCGGGAATGATAAGGTCGAGTAGCTCGCGGAGGACTCCCTTATTTCGCTCAATGAATTTAGTGTGAATTTTTATAGGTAATTCTCTGATATACAGATATGAATGAGGATTTTCCTTAAAATATTGACAAACTTTCAGCAAGTCATCCCACAGGTCATTATGCTTCGTTATTTTCTGCGGATAGCGTACTGTCCAATCAATTAATTCGGGAAATTTGTCGATAATACGCGCCAAATTTTTCTTAAACAAACGAACTTCACTTTGTTTTATTATAAATTTTAAAAAATCATATTCATACTCAAAAAAAATCCGCGAAGGCAAGTCTTGCGTACCAAATTTTTTGGTCTGCACCCGCTTAAATTCCAACTGATAACCATAACCGATTTTTGGTTTCGACTTGGCGATTAATCCCTCTATTTCTCGCTGAAAATCTGCCAAATCACCACTTGGTTTTTTATTGACCGACATCTCCAGCGGAAAAAAATCACTCCCCGCCGCCACCGACTCCAAGTACGATTTGTACTTGCGTTCGGCTTTTGCCCTCAAGTCTCGGACGCTTATCATGTGTTATCGTGTTGTTGTGTTGATGTGTTATCGTATCCGTTATTTGTAGAGAAAATTCATGAATTTTCTCTACAAATCCCAATTACTAATTCACCGTCTGCGCCGTCAAAAATCGCTCGCGTTCTTCCTTAAATTCGAGTATCGGCATGTCGTACAAAATCGACTCGCGGGCTTGTGGGCGGGTCACGAAATGTACGCGCGAAATGTGTGGTTCTACGATGTGTATTTTATCGCTTGGTGTCACCACGAGTAATTGTAAATGAAGCTGTTCGCAGAGTTTCATTAGGAAGTTTGCTTTGTCTTCATCTTGATTGCTAAACGACTCGTCGATGGCGATAAAGCGGAAAGATTTGCCCTCCAAACCGCGTGTACTCATGCCAAATTGGTAGGCAATCGCCGCACCTAAAATGGTATAGGTCAGTTGAGCTTTTTCGCCGCCGGAGAGACTGCCCATGCCCTTGTACGAGCGCATTTTTTCGTCGTTTTCGCGGTAAAATTTTTCGGCATAATACTCAAACCAATTGCGAACATTGGTCACTTCTTTGCGCCATTTTTCATCGGTGCTGAGTTGGTCGATGAGGGGCTTGATGTGTCGCTCAAAATGCTGTTTTTTATGTTCCAAATCCGTGTTGAGCGCGAGATTTGGGATGGCATCTTGGAGCATTTTTCTAAATTTTTTGCTATTATCTGATAAGCGTTTTCTCGTAATCAATTGGATGTAAGTTGCCTGCGGACTACTATCAAAATCAATCTCAATCAGCGACTCGTTGAGTGCGCCGATGTCCTCGCGGATTTGGTCTTCCCATTGGTCAAAAAACTGTTTGAAACTGCCGACTTGATGGGTGATTTTTTCGTTCAATAAATCATTAAATTTATCTTCATATTTAATCAGGTCATCGTATTCGAGGCGTTGCAGCATATCCTGAAATTCGCTGACAAATTCGATGTTTTCACTCAATTGCGATACATCTGCGCCCCAATCACGAAAGCGTGTCGTAATAGATTCTTCGGGATGCACGAAGCGGTACATCATTCGGTTGAGGTCGTTGGTAGCCAACTGAATATCAGCTTCTAACACTTTTTTATTTTCTTGTATTTTTTTGTAAAAATCTCGTAATTGTTTCGCAAAATTATCTTGAATAATATCTTTTAATTCCTTAAAACGCTTCATTAAAATAGCGTAGCGTTCTTCGGCTTCAAAATCTTGTGGCATCGTTTGCAGGGTTTCTTTATGGCGTTCTAATTCTTCATTTAATTGGTCGATTTTAATTTCTAATTCCTTGATTTTTCCGACAATTTTATCGTGTTTCCTTCTCGCCTTTTCCAATTTCTGTAAGACCTTTTCCAATTGCTTTTGCAAAGTTCGGAGGGTTTCATTATCGGCTTCGAGGGCTTTTTTCTGTTGGCTTTTTTCTTGGATGTTGCGGGCGTATTTTTCCCAATGAATTTCGTCAAATTTGATGTATAATTTGAAAAAATCATACAATTGACGAAAGCGAGTTTCGAGGGCTTGTTTTTGGTTTTGCTTTTCTTTTAGGGCTTTTTCGCTTTGTTCGTTTGCTTCCTGTAATTGCCTTGCTTCGCGTTTCAACAATCTTATTTTTTCCTGATTATCCCAACCCAATACATAATTTTTTGGATTGTTTTTAGCCGCACGATCATCTTTTTCATGCCTGTTTTTCGACTTCACCAAACCTTGTGCGGTGATGGCTTTGTCTGCCGTTTGAAATGCCTTTAAAGTCTCTACGCAGAGGTAATTGTATCGACTGACGATATTTGCCTCCACCCATTCTGCATAAGGACTTTTGGTATTAAATTCAAGTTTATTGCAAAGTGACTTATCGGAAAAATTTTGCATCTCTCGCAACGAAGTTTCCGTCTGAAAACGTTGATACACAATACGTCCGCGTAGGTTGGTGGCGTTGACGTACTTGTTGACTTTATCATAAAATTGAGGCGGCACAACCAAACACAAAGCAAAACCATGCAAGACTTTTTCTATGGATGCTTCCCACGTTTTTTCTGTTTCGCGCACCTTGATAAGTTCGCCCACAAAGGGAATATCGCGCTTCCGTGCGCCTACGGCTTGCAATATCTCATCACGAATTTCGGCGATGCGTCCGGTGATGTTATTATCGTTTTGTTGCAAATATTTTATCGTCTCAACTTTTTCGTTGATGTCGTTTTCGAGTTCGATTTTTCTGTTTTTCAATTCAAATAATTCATTGCCTGTTTGATCGATTTGTGTTTGGCATATTTCGTAATTTTCTTTCGCGCTTTCGTTGGATTTCGTGAAAATCTTTTCATTGGGATTGAGCGGAAACTTCAATTTCGTTGCCAACTCATTATACGATTCCAACGTTCTTTCGCGGTCTGTTTTATCTCTTTCCAAACGCTGAATTTCGGCTTCGAGTGCGCTGATTTGCTGCCCGACTTCATCGTTTTCAATCGCCATACTGACCCGCCGTTCTTCGCGTTCCAATCCCTTTTTCAATTGCTCATTTTCTGTTTTTTCGGTCTCTTTTTCCGTCTTCGATTGCTCTGTATTTTCGATAGCTTCCTGCGTGAGTGTCTGCCCTTTTTCGGCAAACCAAAAACGGGAAGTTTCCTCATACTCCAATAAATCTACATGGTCAGATTTATGTTTTTTGAGGTCAAGCGCACGTTGGTTAATTGGTTGAAGCTGATTGATTTGTGTTTTTATTTTCTGAATATTCGTCTGTGCATCGGTGAGGTCGCGGAAGCTCTTTTCGAGTTTCTGAAATTGGGTTTCCGCATCGCGGTTTTCGAGCATATTATTACGGATAAATTCATCCAAATTACCCAAGACCTTAATACCCACCGCTTTGTTAAAAATCCCCAATGCCTTCGCCGAGCGCATTCCAAAAATACCAATCAATCGCTCGGAATATTTGCCTGGACCGTCAAAAAATTCGACCTGTTTTTTCGCGCCTTGATTGTAGCCGTTTTTCAAGCGTTTTTTCCAATTGCGCTCATGGTCAAATTGCGGAAAATCCTCTGCAATCCGCAACGGCACATGGGCTATGCCGTACTCACGCCGCAAATCATTCCCCACAAACCAACGTGCCTGAAACAGCGTCAAAGTTTTCCCATTAGACGATTCAAAATTCGCCAAAATGATAGAATACGCATTATTTTTTCGGAGTTTTTGGGTCGTCGTTCCCTTACCCTCAATCGCCACATCGCCGTATGCGCCATATACGTAGCTGTTTTCGGTGCGGTCGCCCTTCTTTTCCACGCCCGAAGATTGGTTGTAAAATCGCTTGCGTTTTTCCGCCACCAAAAGCGTGAGCAAGGCATCCACACAGGTCGTTTTGCCCGAACCATTTGCACCCGTCAAGAGAGAATTTTCGCCTTGTGGCTGTACACTATATATTTTTTTATCGAATGTACCCCAATTCAGCAACTCCATATATTGTAGCCGAAAACCGGCTTTTTTCGGGTCGGGGCGGTGTGTGTTCAACATGTGCTTTTATTTTTACAAACCGTGGCGTAATGCCTCCAGCTTGCGTCCATGTAACGTAGAGAAAATTCATGAATTTTCTCTACGTTACGCATTGTTTGTGCATGTAGTACGCAGCGCAAGCCGGAGGCGTTACGCTACGGTTGCATGTAGTACGTGGACGCAAGCCGGAGGCATTACGTTACGGTTTTAATTCTGCCTTCAATTTCTCATTAAATACCGACAATACTTCTGTCGTAAATTTCTCTTGAATAATTTTTTTGATGATGTATTGTTGGTCGTCAATATTATCGGTTTTTTTCTGGTGAATTTTCAGAAATCCTAAGTCGATTGCCTTATTAATGCTGCGGTCAATACTTTTGGAAAAGCTGACTTTATCAGTTTTATCAGGAAAGAAAAACTCGGCGCGTTCCTTGATTTCGCGATGCCGGACAAATCTTTCGGTAGCGTATATTTCGGTCAGACTTTCTTTAAACTCAAACAACATTTCAGCCAAGACCACGCCGATAACGGATACTTCAAAACTCAAAGGATAACGCAAAGTAAGTCCGATAGTATGTCCGTCTTCGTTGATTTCAAATTGGCGAACGAAAGCGTAACCGTCGTGTTTTTTCACAATTAATTCCAAGCCTATCACGCTCAAATAATCTTGAATCGGTGTTTGATAGGTGAGCAAATTGTCCCATTCTTTGTCGTTGCTTTCGATTTCTTTTCGCAGCAATCGCGCAATGGTTTTGGAGTAAGGTTCTATATTACTTTGTAATTGTCTCATAACCTGTGAAATGTAAAATGTAAAATAATAAATGTAAAATGTAAATTTGTAGTACGTGAAACCCGACGTGAAGAATCTTACATTCATTACTTTGTCACGTTTTATCCCTGTTGTTCATATTCTTTGTTTTGGTAGAAATACTCTTTGTAAATATTGCGACCAATTGACCACATTCATTTAGTACAGGGGCAACTTTTTCATCAGGTAAATAAGGTTTCCGTTGAATAATCTTTAAACATATTTGACTCTCTCTCAATTCTTTAAGACATATTTTCATTTTATGTAAAAAATCCTTACCGGATTCTGCTGCTTGAGCTTCACCATAATTTAAAGCCGGAGAAGTACCTGACCTTGCTAATTGTTTGGATAAACTTATCGCCCCAAATGACTGTGGCATACTTTCGAGCAAATTAAGAATGCTTACCGAAAAATTGATAAGTCGCTCTTCTAAATCATAGTTTTTGGTTGATTCCATGTATTCAGTTTTTTACAAAAAAAATATTTCACGTTCACTCGCGCTATACACTTTTACATTTTACATTTATTATTTTACATTTTACATTCTTTCATGTTTTTACTATAATAATTTCCGGTGTACGAATAATTTTACGTCTCTCATTATCGAACATAATATCGCTCGTTCCGGCTTCGCTATACGTGTATTTGAAATGTTTGAGAATGTTGAAATAAGCAAATACTTCTGCCAAACCATCTCGGATGCCACCCGTATTTTCGATGACCTCTACAAGCGTAACTTGCTGATTATCTATTAATTGTGATTTAATATTTTCTTTCAAACGTTTTTTATCAATAGCAAAATGACTGAATACTTTTTGCATTTGTTCAAAATCTACATCAACGATGTCGCTTGATGCGTGATGTTGGTCGTACACCGGAATTTCGGTTTGAGAGTAGGTGATTTTGCGCTCCAAAGGCAGGTGAATTTCGGGCTTGCCTTCGAGTTTAAGTTGGATATTGGGGCTGATATTGGCGGAGGCGATTTTGGTGAGGTTGTTTTTGATTTCTTGAAAAAGCGTCTTAATTTTTGCGCGTTCGGTGTTTTGTTTTTCGCCGATGATGCGAGTAAGTTTTTCGGTCATTTTATCGTTGGCTTCATATACGCGACTGCCGGCGGCGTGGAGGTGGTTTTTCATGCGCCGCAAAAACGGGTCGGTAAAATTGATGTCGCGGAGTTGGAGAACTTCATAGAGTTCAATGATAATTTCGCGGAACTCATTTTGTTGGGTGCGGTCCAATATGTAATTCCAAAAGGCGTAAAAACTCTTGCCTTGTGGTTTTTCTTTCAGTTCGTCGAGGGCATCAAAAGTGTATTGGAGGATGTCGCCTTTTCGTCGGTTCGGAATGGCGTGTTGAAGATAAATGCCTTTGGTAATTTCCCTGAAATTGTCTTCTACTTCCGTAAAATCGGTGAGCAATTCCTTTGCCGATTGGCTAATGTCGCGGATTTCAGAACGGATGCGGTGGGTGTCATAGACTTTCATGTCTTCGCCTTTTTTGAGGTTTTTAATTTCTTGGGCGATTTCGGCTCTACGTTTTTCGAGACTTTTGATGCGTTTTTCTTTGTCTTCATTCGTAAATTCAACGAGGGTTTTGATACGGGCAAAAATATGTTCAAATTTTGAATCTGTACCAACATAATCGCGTTTTTTAAGCGTTCCGAGCCAATTGATGACCTTGTAAGAATGGGCAGAAAGTTCGTAGAGTACCTCGCCCATTTCATTTTGATAATTGGTCAAATATTCGTCGCCAATCCATATTTTGACGGTGCGTTTGGCGCGTTCTTCAAAATTCTGCGGAATATCGTCGTCGCTATCTTCTTCAAAATCTACTTCGCTAAAAAAATCAGCCAAGCGCACCAATAAAACATCTTCCGGTACGGCAGTCGGACTTTCGGTATCAAAAATGGACAGGAAAAAAGTAATGATGAGATTGCGATTGCGCGAAGCCAACAATTTCAGACTCGGTGAGGTGGTAAAGAGGTTGGATATGTCATTCGTATTGAGCATTAATGTGTATTATATTTTCAAAAATACGAAGGAGTGGTGGGAAATTGAAATGATTGGGTGTTTTTTTTGTTTTTTTTTGTGTTGATTGCATTGTCGTATCGTAGGGGAAATTCCGTGACGTGTTGAAAATTTCTGCGCATCGTCCCTTCGTATTGTAGAGAAAATTCATGAATTTTCTCTACGTCAACGGGGGCGATACGGGCTACGACATGACGGATGGCTACGAGGCCCACCTTATCCTCTTAATTCTCCTCCCCCATAAAGCCCAAAATCCCCCCTTGCTTTTCAATCTTCCGAAATTTCTCCCACGCGAGATTGGCGAGTTGTTGGGTTAGCGTTTCGATATAATAGCTGCCGGCGGCGGGGTCGGATACGCGGTCGAGATAGCTTTCGTGTTTGAGGATGTGTTGTACATTGCGGGCGATGCGTCGGGTAAACTCATCGGGTGTGCCATGTACGAGGTCGGAGGCAATTACCGTCAGGCTATCTGCGCCGCCGAGTATGGCAGACATTGCCTCCGTAGTACCGTGAATCATGTTGGTATGTTGGTCCTCCGTTTGGGTGCGTAGAGAGGTCTTTGCATGTATACGTGTGTACGTGGGTGTCTCGATTTCGTAAGCCTTTTGCACCTCGCGCCACAGCAGACGGAAGGCACGTAATTTGGCAATTTCAAGAAAATAACTACTCGCTACACAGAAAGTAAATTGCGTATGTCGTGCCACCGTAGCCGCTTCAAGGTCAAATTCCGTAAGACGCATGAGGTACTCACTACCAATCGCTAAGGCAATCGCCAATTCCTGCGCTGCCTCTGTACCTTGATTATGAAAAGTAGTCGTATCGACATTGATGACCGTAAAATTGGGTAGTGCAGTCATCACGCCGAGTAGTGCGCCTTCGACTTCCATCATATCCTCATCGTAGGTTTCGTAATACTCGCCTGTATCAACAAAAAACCCGACCGGATCGACCCACACACCACCTTGCGTATCCGTTTTTTTCGTTTTATTTTTCTTTAAAAATGCCTTGAAATATTCCAATACCGTACCCGGTTCGCTCTCGGTAAATAAGCCGCCAAAATTGACCGAAATCATCTGCGGAAGAATACCTTTCATCAATGCAGAGAAGTCTTTTTCTGATAAGACATTATCCAATACAAACAACAAGGAGGTCGCGCCTTGTGTCAAGGCTTGAAGGGCTTGTTTATTGGCACGTTTGATGGCGGCGATACCGTCTTCTACTTCTATTTCTTCTTGAATGTGCCAATCGTTATCAGAAGTTTTTCGCGCCAAATCGGGCAGCGCATCGAGGTCTTCTTTACGATAAAAAGGCTTCATCGTCAGTCCGTCCTCCACTTTCCAATCCAGTTCCTCAATAGGCTTACCTTTGAGGTCTTTTTCGATTTTCGCAAGCCATGTTTCGGTACTAATGGGTTCAAATTCGGCGAATAGGTCGGTATTTTTCATTTAGCAAAGATAAGAATTTTTCAAATTCAAACTCCAAAATCTAAAGAACAAATTCCCAAAAGCAAAAGCCATCATTTGTTATACTTTCTTTGGTTCTTTGACAATTTTTGCAAAAAAGCCCCTCCCTTCCTCCAATGTGGTTTTAACCCATTGTCGTTCAGCTATTTATTGCGATGGGCTAAAGCCACATTGGAGGAAAATGCAAAAATTGTCAAAGAACCCATTCTTTTTTGATTTTTTGACACAAAATATATGTAAATAATTCACTACAAAAACATTAAGTGAAAGAAAATAAATAACTTGCCCCATTATGCTTGTTCTTTTCCCTTCTAAGGTCCCACTGAAATATAGCCATTTTTTAATTAATTAAAATTATTTTGTAATTTATTTATTATTAAAAATTAATTATTTATAAATATTTTTTATTATAAAATAATTTAAAAATATCCTTATTTCAGTAGAACCTTAGAAGAAAAAATTACGGCGCATTATGGAACAATTTATTTAATTTCTTTCACTAAATAATTATTGAAACTAAAATTATACATATTTTTTATACAGTTTTATCGGAAAATGTGGTTTTTTGTAGTTGGGATACTCAAATATTAACCCGAATATTGTATCAAATAACTTGTGATAAGGAACGCATCAAATCGAATAGTACGTAAAAAAGTCGCTATAAATTTGGTTCATAGGCAAAAATCATGTAAATTGTGACTACACAAAGAGGCAAAATCCAACATTTTACAATCTAATCTAATCTAATTCAATTCAATTCAAGGCACAGGTGTAGAGACATTCTACATCCTTCATATCCATTCACCCGAATTAGAGTGTCTATTTAACATTTCCGGTTTCCACAAATAAAGTATGAAAAGCAATTTTCATACTAAGGAACGAGGCATGAATAAATTAAGTTTTTTGACGCCGTTATTTTTTTCTTTTTCGAGGCATGAAAACTGCGCATAGCCAAGCTACGCAAGGATTTTCATAACGAAGAAAAAGGAGAAAAGAACAAGTCAAAATCTGAATTTATTTTTGCGTCGTTCCTAAGAGGCTTCTATTGCCCAAACTATTTTTTTACTAAACCTGTAAATAGTACCATTATGAATTTAACCGAAAAATTCGTCAAATTGAAAGCTGACGGAAAGAAATGGACCGTTGTCACAAGCTACGACTATTGGAGTGCCAGTATTTTAAACAACACGAATGTTGATGCTTTACTTGTTGGTGATTGTGCTGCAATGGTGATGCACGGTCACAAAAACACTTTATGCGCTGACCCTGAAATGTTGGCGACACACACCTGCGCGGTGGCGAAAGGTGCGCCCGACAAATTTATCATCACGGCATTACCTTTTATGGCAGGCAAAAAAAGTCTTAAAGAAGGGCTCGAAACCGTAGAAATGTTTATCAAAGCCGGCGCACACGCAGTCAAGATAGAAGGCGGATTTACCAACGAAGCGTTTATCAAACAAATCGTGAGCATGGGGATACCCGTAGTTGGTCATATTGGACTCAAACCTACACATATACACATGCTTCGGGGATTCAAAGTACAAGGCAAAAAACAAAAAGACGCCGATATGCTTCTGGTAGAAGCCATTATGCTTCAGGAGATTGGCTGTACTTGTGTGGTGCTGGAGGCAGTGCCGCCGAATGTAGGTTTGCGCTTATCAGAAAAATTAACCATTCCCGTCATCGGAATCGGCGCAGGTCCTGATGTTGATGGACACGGCTTGGTTTTCCAAGACATGCTGGGCCTAACCACTGATTTCAAACCCAAATTTGTACGCCAATACATCAACGGCGCAGACCTGGTCACCGCAAGCGTGAATCATTTCGTGAGCGATGTAAATGACCTCAACTATCCGCAAGCTACCGAAACGTATCTGCCCAAAGAAAAGGTCGTTCAAGGGAAATTGGCAGCGGCTTAGAAGTTCCAAGTACCAAATAACAAAACTCAAGCACCAAATTCCAAGTGAATCAAATTTGTTATTTGGTGCTTGGATTTTGGTGCTTGTATTTTGGAATTTGCACTATGGTTTTCCCAACAATCGAAACATATTGCGCTTATACGCCTCCACGCCCGGTTGGTCAAATGGATTGACGCCCAATACATAACCACTTATGGCACAGGCTTTTTCAAAGAAATAAAACAAATAACCAAGTTGGTACGTATTGGCTTCGGGTAGCGTGATGATGAGGTTCGGTACGCCGCCGTCTGTGTGCGCCATGAGTGTGCCTTCTGCGGCTTTTTTATTGACAAAATCCAGCGTTTTTCCGGCAAGATAATTCAAGCCGTCGAGGTTCTGTTCGTCCGCTTCGATGGTGAGGTCGAGTTCGGGCTGTTCTATCTGAATTAAAGTTTCAAACAAGTGCCGATGCCCCTCTTGAATGTACTGCCCAAGCGAGTGCAAATCTGCCGTAAAATTCGCCGATGCCGGAAAAATCCCCTTACCTTCTTTACCTTCTGATTCGCCATAAAGTTGCTTCCACCACTCAGCGATATATTGCAAACGCGGTTCGTAATTAATCAACATTTCGATATATTTTCCGTCACGATACAGCAAATTACGAAGGGCAACATACTGCAAACAAGCATTATCCGCAAACGGTGCTTGGCTGTCTTTTATGGCAGCTTGTGCGCCTTTCATCATCGCCTCAATATCTGCCCCTGCCGCCGCTATGGGCAACAAGCCCACGGCAGTCAATACCGAAAATCTACCGCCCACATCATCCGGCACGACGAAGGTTTCGTAGCCTTCCTGATTCGACAATTTTTTGAGTGCGCCGCGCTCGCGGTCTGTGGTCGCATATATGCGTGTACGGGCTTCGGCTGCGCCGTATTTTTCGACAAGTTTTTGCTTGAGAATACGAAATGCGATCGCGGGTTCGGTCGTCGTACCGGATTTGGAAATCATATTGATAGAAAAATCTCTATCGCCAATCAATTCCATCAAATGCGTGAGGTAAGTACCAGAGATATTTATCCCGGCAAAATGAATTTCGGGCGTACCGCGCTGCGCTGCCGACAAATTGTTATAAAAGCTATGCGTCAGAAATTCTATCGCCGCTTTTGCCCCCAAATACGAGCCGCCAATCCCGATGACAATCAAGACTTCCGACTGCGCTTGTATGCGCTTGGCAGCCGCTTGTATGCGCCCAAATTCTTCGCGGTCATAATCATTGGGCAGTGTCATCCAACCCAAAAATTCGTTGCCTGCGCCTGTTTTCGCTTCGAGTACCTGTGCGGCTTTTTCGATTTCGGGTTGAATATTTTCCAAATTATCTTGCTCAATAAACGGAAGAGCATGCGTGTAGTCCAGTCGTAACCCAGACATTTCTGTCTGGTGTGTCTCGCTTTTATTCATTTTATTATTTTATGTCAGATAAAAATGTCTGTTCTGCATACCCCAGACGGGAATGTCTGGGTTACGTAGTGACATCCACAAATTCAAATTTAGCTCCATCAAACAAACCTAAATCACTCAATTTCAAGGCAGGAATTACCAACAAGCCCATGAATGAAAGCGTCATAAACGGTGCATTTAATGGTGTATCTGATGTTAATCTTTTGGCAAATTGGTCAATTTCCGAATAGGCACGCCCCACTGTATGTGCGTCCTTATCCGACATAATGCCGGCTACGGGCAGGGGCAAAATGCGTTCCTCGCCGCGACCTACCGCCGAAATACCACCCGTATTTTCGATAATTAAATTGACGGCTCTGCACAGCGATTTATCGTCCGTACCGACTGCGATGATGTTGTGCGAATCATGTCCCACACAAGAGGCTATTGCACCTTCTTTCAGTCCAAATCCTTTGATAAATGCGACGGCAGTAGGCGCGTTTTTATAGCGATTGACCATCGCAATTTTTAGAATGTCATTCGTTGGATTCGATATGAGTTCGCCGTTTTGGAGGGTGGCAGTGGCTTCGATTTGATTAGTAATCAATTCACCGTCAAGGGCTTCTATCACGCGAATCATTTTTACTTGATTCGCGGATTCCACCCCCCCAACCCCCTCCAAAGGGGGAGATTCTTCGCTTCGCGAAGAACGTTTCGCGTCTGTATTTCTCCCTTCGGAGGGGGGCAGGGGGGAGGACGCGCCATGTATCGAATTTCCCGTAAGGGCAAAATCGTTCGCTTGTTTTTTATCAGTATTAAAATTATTTAAAATAGAAAATAAAACAGGTTCGACGTGCGATTTTCCGTTTTCGGCAACTAAATTTCCATCAATATAAGTTGCTGATACCTTGAATGTCGTGAGGTTTTTGACAACGATAAAATCCGCCGCATCGCCTTCTCGGAGATAGCCTACATCCAAATTATAATGCTCAATCGGATTGATACATGCCACCTGCAAAACCTTGTACAAATCCATCCCTCGTGCGAGTGCGCGAACAACAAGTTGATTGATGTGTCCGACAATCAAATCGTCGGGATGCTTATCGTCGGAGCAAAACATCATGCGTTGGTAGTGTTCGGGTAGAAGGTCGATGAGGGCGTCAAAATTCTTGGCGGCACTGCCTTCTCGGATGATGATTTTCATGCCGAGCTGGAGTTTTTCTTGGGCTTCTTCGTAGGTGAAGCATTCGTGGTCGGTGCTGATGCCTGCGGCGATATATTTTTTGGCTTTTTCGCTGCGCAAACCGGGGGCGTGTCCGTCGACGGGCTTGTTGTGTCGGCGAGCGATTTCGAGTTTTTTATGTACCGTTTCATCATCGAAAATGACGCCGGGGTAGTTCATCATTTCGGCGAGGTAGCGGATGTCGGGGTCGGCGAGTAGCTCGTCAATATCTTCGGGTGAGATAACCGCGCCAGCCGTCTCAAAGCTCGTGGCAGGCACGCAAGAGGGCGCACCAAAATTGAATTTCAAAGGCGTTTTTTTGCCATTTTCAACCATAAAACGGACGCCTTTTACACCGAGTACATTGGCGATTTCGTGTGGGTCAGAAACCGTTGCGACCGTGCCATGCGTGACCGCGATTCGCGCAAATTCGGACGGCACGAGCATGGAACTTTCGATGTGAATGTGGGCATCAATAAAGCCGGGAAGGATGTAGTGGTCAGGCACATCATCAGTTTCGGTGATGGATTGGATTTTGCTGTTTTCGACCGTTATTTCGCCTTTATATATACGATGGTTTGAGATGTCTATAATGTGACCTTTGATTTTCATGGGGCAAATTTACGGAAAAAAATGATGAAACGTAGCACGGTGCTTCCAGCCCGTGTCGCATTAGGAACGCATAATACGCGGATACGGGCTGGAAGCACCGTGCTACGTTACTCAAATTCATAATCCAACCAACATTTACGCCCTTTTTTGAGTGTGATTTGCGCACCCGAATCGTCGGTGAGGATGAGTTTTTTTCTGGAATAATTCCATTTTTGTTCGGTCATTGTCATTTCGCTGATATGCTGAAAATCTAATTGGAGGATATTATTTTTTTCGGGGAATTCAATCGTATGTTTGGCGGTCAAATCGCCTAGCTTGATGCGTATTTTTTCGATATTATTTTTGTTGAAAATTTGTTGACTTGGATTGAGGGATTGCCATTTTCCGCTGTCGTTGAGTTCGACTTCAATTTGTTGTAAAAGCGGTACGTCTGAACTTATAAAAGACAATTTTCTCCCCTTTTCCTCGCTTTCTGACGAGTCAATTTGGTTTATTTTAATGTCGGGTTGAATGTCGGAAGTCAAGTAAACCGCTGCACCGTCGAAGCTGTATTTTCCATTGATGTACCTATCGCGGTCACAGGAACTAATCGACATGGTAAATTCTTCATTATCAAATAATTGTAAGCAAATATATTCGCCATTCTCGCGGTCCATTTTACCGTATTTTCCGGCGATTTTTTTGGCTGAATTTTGCGGCACAGCAAATGAGAAGAGGGCGATGAGGAAGAAAGAAAAGATTTTGTACATAGTAAAAAAGTTGCGAGTGATGAGTATCGAGCATTGAGGGTGAGATGGAGTAAAAACTCGCTACTCGCTACTCTCCCTGTTAATTTCTATTTAATGTGAACGAAAATTGCGCCGAATTATTTGTCATGCCGTAGATTTGTCGGATGTTGTTGACCATTTTACGAATCCGCTCGCGGCAATTTATGCGAATTTTGGCAGAGATTGGCGTAATTCTGTTTTTGTTGTTGCTTTTGATTTCCTTTCCTTTATTGATGGGTGTGTTGGCTTATTTGTCGGATATGCCGCCGATGTTGGCGGTGGGTATCATGCTCGCGCTTATCCTTAGCATCCACCTCAATCGGCAGGATAAGGATTTTGTAAAACTCATCTTGCAGCGTCCTTTTTTGATGTTTTTGATGGAGTATTTGGTCTTGGTCGTGCCTATTGGGATTTGGCTTTTGTATCTTGGAAATTGGCTTGCATTGCTCGCGCTCATCGTGGGCGTATGCGTACTGGCGTATATACCCGCAACGGTCAGGTTTCGCAAACGGGAGCGTCCACTTTTGCGATTTCCGAAGGCATTTACACGACATTATGAGTGGGTGAGTGGCTTGCGAAAGTCTGCCGTTTGGATGATTCCGACGTATATCGTAGGGGCGGCATTGAGTGGTTTTCCGGCGGCGATTCCGGTCGTACTTTTGTTGCTCGGATTGATGACGCTCGACTTTTATATGGATTGCGAACCGCGTATTTTTCTCGAATTATACAGCCATAATGCACGTTCTTTTTTACGAAAAAAAGTATTCACACACTTGTTTATATTTTGGTCGGCTTGTCTGCCTTTGGTGGTTTTGTTTTTAGTTTTTCATGCGGAGTATTGGTATGTTTTATTGGTCGTGATGTTTGTCGTTTCGGGATTTCCGGTACTAAGTATTACGCTGAAATACGCGAGCTATCAACCGAATATTCGTCTGACACAAAATGCTATTATAATGGGCTTGATGGTAGGCTTTTTGTGTTTTCCGTTTACGCAGCCTGTACCGCTGGTGATGGCGGTGGTGTATCATCGGAGGGCTTTGAAGAATTTGGGTGAATTTATGACTACGTAGCACAGACATTCCTGTCTGTACCGCATGAAATACAGACAGGAATACCATCATTCGCCGGTACAAGTTGTCTGTGTTGCGTTTTGACTTTCAAACTATGTTATCAATAAAAAATCTACATGTCGCCTACGGCGAAAAGAAGGTCTTGGAGGGCTTGGATTTCACGGCGAAAGCCGGGGAAATCACGGGCATTGTGGGCTTGAATGGTTCGGGGAAAACGACTTTGCTGAATACTATTTATAGCGAAATAAATCCGCGAGAAGGGGAGGTTACGTTTGATAATCAGCTGATTGTGCCAAATTCGATTGCGTATTTGAAAACACAGAATTTCTTTTATCAGCGTATCACAGGCGCGGAGTATTTGGATTTATTCAGAATGCAGCATCCAAATTTTAATGTGGATGAGTGGAACGCCGTTTTTAGGTTGCCATTGGAAAAATGGGTGGATAGCTACTCTACAGGCATGAAGAAAAAACTTGCTTTTATGGGGGTTCTCTGCTTGAATCGAGCGGTAATTATTTTGGATGAACCGTTTAACGGTTTGGATTTGGAGACGAATGAAACGCTAAAAAGCATCTTGAAGATTTTGCGAAGCAAACAAAAAACTATTCTCGTGACTTCGCATATTCTCGAAACGCTGACGACGATTTGCGACCACATTTTTTATTTGAATAATGGCGTGATGCAGCATCATTTTGACGCAAATGAGTATCATCAATTGGAAGCCTTGTTGACGAAGTTTGAGTATGATGATTTGGATAGATTGGTAGAGGGCTTGGATGGTGGGGCTTCGTAGGGATTCAATGCGATGCTATACTTTTTTCGTTATCAATAAAAAAGCACCCTTACCAAAGGTAAAGGTGCTGTGTTAGCATAGATAAAACAAGCGTCTTTATTTCACGATAACCATGCGTTTGGTATCAGTAATTTTGCCATTTACGACCAGTGAGTAGCTGTAGGTACCTGCAGAGATAGTTCCGGCTTTGACCTGAATTTCGCCTGTGCCCATTTGAGTAATCGCTTCATTGTGAACAAGTTGTCCATTTTTATTAAAGATACTGATGAGTGCATTTTTAGTGTCTGTAGGAACATTGTACTTGATGAGCGTGTTGGTGTTGAAGGGATTGGGTTGATTTTGTTCCAAGTATGCGCCGCGTCCGTCAAGCTGGATATTTTGTTGGTTGAGCGTGGGGTTTGGTGAGTTCAACAAAGTCTCAATTTTTCCTAATCTTTCTTTCAAGGTAGCGATTTCATCCTTTTGTGTTTCGATGATTTCTTGTTGCTCTTGAATAGCATCTACCATCATCCATTTCAAATTTGATGCATTGATACTCAGGTATTCATGCTCGGTACGGGTGACGACCACGCCATCGGGTTTGCCGTCGATGTATTCGATACCACCATCGTCTGCCGTTGTGACGCGGAAAGTACTGACCATTTCCGGTGCGACTTTTTGTAGTTCTTGTGCGACTACGCCGATGTGTTTTTGTCCGGCTTTTGTGCCTGCTTTACCGTTGTATTCATAAGTAACGGGATTGAGTTTTTTGATGAGGTCAAGACCGCCTTTATACTTTTTGATATTACGCTTCAATCGCTTGTCAGACAAGACATTCCATAGGTCGCCACCGTCAGATTTGAAGGCATCGCCCTGTACATGCAAACGATAATCAGATTCTATAACTGCATCGGGGTCTTGTGCCGTAGCATTATCGACAATCAAACTACCAGTAGAAGAAATCAAAAATACACGCTCGGAAGCACCACCTACTTTGCCGTTGAAATCTGTAAGGGCAAGATAGCCGGGAGCGTCGTCATAGCCGTTGACAATCATACTGAAAGACTCTAGAGCATCACCACTGTAGTCACCATTCGGGAATCTCGCCATAATAAATCCGGGTGAATTGCTGTCTCTATCAAGACGAAAAACTGTATTGGAAGCTCTCATATGGAATGGACGTGCCGGAGTAGTGACACCAATACCGATGCGCCCATTTTCGAGGAGGAGGTTGCCGCCATCTACATGCAGTTTGCCAAGTGGTATATCTGTACCTATACCCACATCGCTATTCGGGGCTTTCACATTAATTTGTGCAAAAATAAACATCGGAGCAAAGCTCAACAATGCGATAATGATTACATTTTTCATTTTTAGAATTTTAAATTGTTTAATACTTAAATTATTTATTTTTAGAATTTTAAGTTGACTAATAACTAAATTTTTCATTTTAGAATTTTTTTTTTTTTGAAAAAATAGTGGCGAGCTACGAGATTGTGGGTTCTGCCCTGCAACTCGCCACTTATAATGAGATATACGCTATCAATTTGGAACTATCCATGTCCCAATATCGGTGCATCCGCTTGGGTTAATTGGTATTGTGGACATATCAATGGTCTGTCTATACTGTGGATTATTGCAACATGGGTCGGATGGGGGAACTCCCGGTCCGCAGCACAATATCCAACATGCTCCCAGTTCAAATACGCTATCGGGGCAGACCATTAATTGTACATTGCCATACTGGTCAATAGAGTGTATTCCATCAAACCCCTGATAGGTAATACCCGTAGCTCCCACCCCACAACCGGGGTTTCCGCTTGCAAACTGAACGTTGACCTCAACGCAAATTAACTGGTCGGCACATGGTTTGTCAGCGTTCCACGCACTATTGACCGTGTTTATTGCGCCTTGTAATTGATTGCCGTTATTGGTCAATGTACCCGATAAAGACCAGTAACCTGTTTCTTCATTCAACACATATAGATTGACAGTTTGGGGGGCTTCCAAATTTATGAGTGGAAATACTATCGCTATTTCGCTATCAAGGTTCAAAGGAAGACCTTCGGGTGTGACTGCCAAAATCTCCGCGATTCCGTATGATGTTAAAGGAATGAGATTTTCTGTATCTGCACTTTCAGCAATGAAAGCTCCGGGCGCACTCACCAAGTCCATTTGATTAGTCGCATCAAAAGTGGTAGCAGTGATGACCGCTTCGCTGAGATATTTTTCTCCATTGAGCGAAAAGGCTTCTGCAGGAATCTCCAATTCAAGCCCAGAATCGTAGGTAAGCGTATGACTTTCAGCAGCATTTATCACAATCGGATTGCCTCTATCTTTCATAAAGATGGTTAGTTTCAAATCATCTTTGAATACTTTTGAAACGCTAACAAAACCAGCTCGCTCAAAGGTCAGCACGTCGCCTTCCGCTATGTCTTCATCCAATTCAAAAATGCCATCAGCATTGCTCGTAGCTAAAACAACAGCTCCTCTTTTGACCAAAACATCGGCAATCGGCTCATGATTAATGTCTAACACTACTCCTTCCAATACACAATTTTCTATCAGAATTTCCAACTCTGCTCCTACGGCTGAATTGAAACCAACATCAAGTCGGATGCTTTGTCCGGCTTTGAGGGAGACGTTGGCTTCGAGAGGTATGGTGCCTGTGGAAATCAACTCATCTTTTGCGTGTACCGTGCCTGTCAATAAAGTGCTTCCACCCAAATCAATGACAGGGTCGCAAGGAGACCAAGTCGGTTCGCAGCCTGCCTCTATTGGTTTGGCGAATAGTTTACTCCCCGACGCTACATACATACCGTTTTGTAAAATAATGTTAGGGGCATATATACTCGCATCGGCATTATTGGTGAGTGTATTGGAGGCGATTATAGTCTCATAACCTTGAAATATAGCCGTATTCTCACTAACATCATTGTCGGGAGATACGATAGTCAATGTATCGCTACACTGTGCCGAAAGCCCTCCAAAGGATGCCAAGAGGACACTTAGGATGATTAGATATATTATTATTTTTTTCATTTTCAAGAAATTTTAAATATAATTTGCTGGAGATGGTAGGCACTTTTGAAATGCCTGACATCTTAGCTTAGAGTCTGTCACATTTTATTTGTGAGATTGCTCAACTTGGGTTTTGAGTGTCGTATTTTCAGCTTTTAATTGCTTTACCTGCTCATTCAAGTCGATGAGGTGCAAAAATATTTCCTCAATTTTTTCTTGCTGATTGCGTGTCATTTCACCGATTTCAAAACCTTCATTGGCAGCAATTTCAGCTTCTGAAGGCGTGTTGTGTAGGTGTCCTTTTTCTTCGATATGTGTTTCTACATCTTCAAGTGAAGTAAGCGTGTAATCCGTATCGAATACATAATCACACCAGGCGGAGTTGTTGATAAATAATTCCTGTGCGAGTATGCCACCACATACATAAAGTCGGTAGTTGTTAAGGCTATAACCACCCAGAGTAGTTGGTCGATTAGCAGTGCCGATAGATAATGTTTCGGTCGTATGTACATCGCCGATAAAGTAACCTGCCCAACTATCATTAGTTGGTAAAAGCGTACTCCAACCCGGCTCTGCTACGCCATCCCAACCAAGTACTGCCGCACCTGAATTTTGACCTCGTAAGTGAGCAAAAACCCCAAAATTAGCGCGGTTGGTAGCATTACCTGCTTGTGCATAGACACCGTAGGAACGACCGCTATTCTGCGGAGTGGAATTGTAAGATGAACCGAATATACCTCTTGCATAACCTGTCCCAGACTCAATAATACCTGCTACGGGATTAAACCATCCCGACCCGCTGGTAGGACGAGGCATTTGAGCATAAACGGCAGCATCGCCACTAGTAGTAGCTGCCTTGTAAAAATAACCTGCCCAACGACTATCACCGTCACCGCCTACGCTAAGGGTAGAGGCAGGTGCTTTTGTACCGATACCGAGCTTACCAGACATGTAGTTTTGATTGCCCTCGAAGTAGCTGGCGTAGCTGGGAGTTGTTCCGGTATTTTTGTCAATGCCAATGACTGCCGCGGCTGCGCCCTCTGCGGGTGCCCCGTCAATAGCTCCGACGAGTTCACCATATGTTCCACCTACGTAAGCCTTGTCACCAGCTATGTCTAGTATAGTGCCAGTTTCTGCGCCTCCTGAAAAGAGTCCGCCCAAGCTCCTACTAAATGGACTAGTTGGGGCGAATGTATTTAATGCAGATGCTTGCCCGACACCATACACCCCGATGAATGCTCCATCGGCATTAAACGCTTTTGATTGCGCTATTCCCCCTCTTGCGTTTCCTGTCTGACTAATAAAATCTGCTGATGTTTTAGCGAGTAACCCAACTTGTTGTCCTTTTGCTGTGGTAAGTGGTACAGATTCGGCATTTAAGCCGTAAGTTGCAATACTTCCAGTGCCGTTGCCAAAGGTAATTTTTGCGGCAGCTTCGCCCGTTGTCGTAATGGTGGTTCGGTTGAGTTCGTTTTGGGTGCCGGGTGCAGAGCTGTTTGTCCAGTCGTCATTAGAGGTGTCGTCTTGTGCAATAACAAATGTACTCGTAAGCAGCATGGCTGCGATGACGAAAATGATGTTTTGAAATTTTGCTTTCATGATAATTGATTTAAAAATTGTGAATAAAATAATTTCAAAAAAAGACATAGCGATGCCATGTAGTCCATTGCAGACTATGCCGAATTGGGGTTGTGTAAAATTTAAAGGAGTGCCATTGCTATGGCAGTCGAATGAGATATACGTGCTTCATAATGTGCGTATTTAAGTGTAGAGAAAAGTGCTTCGTTTTATTAGGTTGGAGTTGGTATTCACACATATATCGGGTTCGATGTATATTTCTTACCTGTGCTTTTATTTTTTTTCGATAAAAAATAAAAAAAGTTTTGTGTGGACACACAAAACCTTGATAATCATATTTTTAATAAAATATAATTTATGGTACTTTCTTTTTACTTTTGGTTCTTTGACAAATCCAGTGAAGTGAATGAAAATTTGGGCGTATCCCCCTCCTTATCAGTCGGGGGTCGGGCTATCCGGCACTCTCTCCACTCCGCTATCGCTACGTTACGTTCAAACAACACCTACTATCCCTTACGCAAGGGACGAACAATCGCGAGGCAGAAAAACAAACAATCACGGGATTTGTCAAAGAACCTTACTTTTCAAAAAAAACACCAAGCCCAAAGCAATAACACCTGCGATTGCCCACCATTTGAATCTAGTACTTGACGCGAGAACATCAATTTTGGCAGACTGCCCGATGTGTACAAATCCTGCCCAGAAATAAGGCGAACGGGAGGTTTGCGGTGCGGTGTTCAGATATGTGAGTTTGGCTTCGTGGAGGGCTTGGGCGGTGGGAAGGTCGGCTTTGAGGTGTTGGTAAAAATCAGTCATCAGGTCGGCGGTAGCGGCATCGTTGACTTGCCAGAGGCTCGTCACGAGACGCGGCACACCGGCGTAGGTGAAGCCACGGGCAAGGCTCATTACGCCTTCGCCTTTTGCATCTTTGCCGAGTGCTGTCTCGCAAGCGGAGAGTACGGTGAGGTCGGCAGAAAGGCGGAGGGTGTAGAGTTCGGGCAAGAGCATGACTGTATCGCTGAATCGGATTTGTGGAGGGCGTCCGTTGCGTCCGGCATTGGCATGGGTGGAGAGGTGGAGGATGTCGTAATACGGTGCATCAGCGATGAATTTGGCTTGGGTGGCTTGCTCGTTTTTGAAGACAGTGCCGTGTATCATGCGAGTGATTTGGCTGATTTCTTTTTCGCTTTCGAGGAGTTCGTCGGGCTGACCTTTGAAGATGGGCGCGAGGGCAAGTACGCCCTTATTTTTTGTAGGTTTATTTTTCGCAAAATCTTGTAAATATACCGCCGCCGAATATGCATAATTCACCCGATTGCGATGAAGTAGATAAGGCAAACTTCCAAAGTCATTGGCATCGGATTCACGAGTCAGCAAAGCATCAAAAGGCAGCGTACTCAATGCGCCTTCCGGTACGATAATTACTTGATTATCAGGTAAAATATCGAGAGGCGAATAAATCCTGTTATACACCTCATACGCGAGGGTGGCGTAGGGCTGCGTGTAGGCGCGTATGCTGTCGTTTTCAAATAAATTTAAAAATCGTTTAATCGTATTAATATCCTTTTGTACGACATTTATTTTGATGAAATCTGCTTTTTTATTGTTAATTTTAAAAGCATATAATGCGTCATCGGTTTGGAAATATTCGACAAAATCTGTGTGGTCTACGAGTGTATTTTTTACCTTGAAAACAGAAATATCGGCAAGGCGATTCGTGGGTTCGTTTTTGTATTGGGGGTAGCGTTTTTCGAGTTGTTTTTGGAGGACTTCGAGTTGGTTTTCGATGGCTAATTTATCTTTTTTATGACGAGCAATAGTCGCGCTATCGCTGCTCGTCAAGATTTGTTTTAAATGATAAATTTGTTTGCGTCTGAGGTCGTTTTCAAGGATAAATAAGCTATCGTCTGCACGTTTTTGTCGGATAAAATTCTGCGCGATACTCTCCAATAACAAAACCGCCCGACTACTTTCCGACAAGCGAAATGCACGATTGATGTACTGCTCGTCCTTTGTTTTTTGATATAATAAATAAGCGATTTCGATGGCTTTTTCGGTGCGTTTTCGGGTGTAGGATTGGAGGTAGAGTTTGGAGGATTCGTATTGGTAGGCACGACGGAGGTTAAGCTCTGCTTCCAATGCAAGTTCGTGGCACTTTAGGGCAGTTTCTAAGTGCTTTTTGTCTTTTGACGCTTGATACAAACCATGTAAGGCACCTGCTTTCCCGTTAAGGGCTTCAAAGATGGTATTTTCTTTGTAAAATAAATCCTTGTTTGGTAAGTCATTAAGTTCGGTAGGTTGGAAAGCAGGTAAAATAGTACTCAATGCAAGATTGTATTGTCGAATGGCTTGCCGATATTGTTGTTGAGCAGTTAGTATTTGGGCTTTGAGGATGTATAGTTTACTCAGCTCTCTTGCTTGTTCGCCATAGTAATTTTTAGCCAAATTGCGTGCTTTTTCAACATAAGTATTTGCTTTGGTGTAGTCTTGATTGTTGAGGTATATTGATGCGATGACTTGATAGATTTCGGCTTCTAGACCAGGGATTTTACGACTTTTAGATTTTTTACAAAATTTCAAAGCCTCTTCTGCTTTACGTATAGCAATTTCGTCATTTTTTTGTGCATGATAGCTATTCGCCATTTCAGCTAATAACATAGCAGTCCGGTAATCGGACACTGAATCAATAGCCATTCCTTTTGCATAAAAATGTAGAGCCTGTTCGTTATTATCCTGGTCCCAGTATGTGATACCAATGTTGGCATAATTTCCGGCTACAGATTCCCAGTCTTCTAATTCTATGCCTATTGCCAGTGCTTTTTTAAGGATGTTTCTGGCTTTTTCATTATCGCCGAGGCGGGTGTAGATATTGCCCAGTGGTTTAAAAAGTTGATCATGCACTTTAAATTTATCTTCTGTAAATTTCTTGGCTTCAAGTGGCGTGAGTTGGTATAACTCGTATTGCTCCGCTGCTTTTTCATAACTTGATAAAGCATCTATATAACGGCTGTCATTTCTCTGAATAAAAGCCTTAAACATAAGAACTCTGACAATAACTGTTTGCTCTTTTTTGGAAACGGGATTCCGATACGCCGGATGCGTAAAAATGCTGTCCAGATAGGCGATAGCAACAGGTGGGTCGGTACGTCTTGTAGCGGAAGCGAGATTGAAATGGAGCATTGCCCATTCCACCAGACTGTCTTTAGACTGATAACATTGAATCAATGACTTTGTGTAATAAATCAGGCTGTCCAGTGCCTTTTCTTTCTTGAATTTTGCAACTTTATTTTCGAGAGAAGTAATGCCTTGCGTATTATCACATTCTATCACTTGACCTGTTAATGATGTCGTCGAACAACACAATAATAGTCCGTATATAAAGGTTTTTGTCATAAAAAAAGCCTTGTTAGTGAGATAACAAGGCTTAATATATTCATTTTATATGTAAAATCAAAATTTCCAGAGCAGCGAAGCTTGTAGTCGGTTTTTATTGGACAATCTTGAGGAGTTAATCGCTTCGATATTTTTGGGAGATAGCGGCAGGAACTCCCTCAAATATCGGATACTGAGTGCAGGTCCAGCTTTTACACTCCCCACAGTAACATCAAAAAATAAAGATGCGTCAATGTAAATATCGTTTTCATCAGTGTATTCGTAGGAATAGATGCCAAAATTATTGTACAAATCCCATACGTCATTATCCAAGCGTATATACTTGAAGGTTTCTATGGAGGTATCTCTAAAAAATTTATTTTTTCGAAATACTATACCAATATCTGTTCCTGTTCCAAAGCTAAGGACTTTACCAATATCTTTTCTAATTTGAAGCGGCACAATATTCACAATAAAACTATTACTTGAGACTTTCCACTCTGAATTATTAGAGGTTATTGTATCTCTAAATACTTGAAAATTTCCCCCAGAGTCCATTTCCTCATAAGGTCCTTCAATTTCAAAGTTGCTGCTTTCATTCATTAATCTGCACCTATCTCTGTCAATACCCTCGCCATCATGATCACATTCAAACCGACTGTATCTCAACATAATTTCCGGCTGATAATAAAATCGCTCTGACTTATAAGGAGATGCAACAGCACCGATAAAATAACTCGGCTGACTATCTGTTGCATTATAATCAACACCAATACGAGGTCCGATAGAAAGTCCGGGCTTAAATCGGGTGGTTGTTAAGTTAGTTGTTACGGCAGATTGCGTTTTAACATCATCCTTAAATTTAATGTGCGCGCGGGTCGATAGCGGTTGTTTTTTTAACTTGTCTTTATAAGTGATTTCGTATTTAAACGAGCCAACAGTCTCTTTATATTTTTTTACTTCTGGGTCGTTAAATCCCGGTAAAGATACCCTCATAAAACTGAATTTAATGCTGTCTTCTTCCGATGTATCTATATCATAGCAAGGAACATCTTTTTTATCCGTACACCTTTTAACATTAAACGAATTTTTTATGTGTTTGACCTTATCAACTTCCAAGCCTTTGGGTATTTCAATAGAGACGAAAACGTGCTTGGCAGGTGCATCTGCTTCATTTTGAAATTTGACCGTATAAGTCAGTTTTTTGTCCTGCACCCGTCTAAAACTCTCGCGTACCTCTGATACACTGATGGCATTGGGGTCACGCGCCATATTGACTTCCAATTCGAGCGTTGTGCTTTCCGAAATTCCCGTATTGGATGCAAAAACGGCATCAACAAATACTTCCTTTCCGTTTATATCCCCGATATTTTTATCAGTTTTGAGAGAAATAAAAATATGGCTTTGTCGGGATGGAGCGAGACGGTCAAAATTGAATAAGAGATAGTTTCCAAATCTTTCTTTGGCTTCTATTACCCTTCTTTTAGCATTATTGTTATTAGGGAATAGGGCGTTTAATTGTTGTGCGGAAAGGTTTTTAGTCTCTCCACTTACTTGATAGCTTTCTTGTACAAAGTCTTTAGCTTGATGGTAAATTCTGGGTTGTCCCATCAAATCAAACTGCTGCACATCATCTCTTTTAGTTTCTCCCCTTCCTTTTTCGTTATAAAACAAAAGCAACTTGCCGGATTGAACGGTCGGTTGTCTGTTTCTATATTTCAGAATGATAATGTTTTCTTCTTCTGGGCGTATGCTGTTGACACTACGATGAATTTCCATTTCTATGTTTCCATCTCCGATGATATTTTCCGATTTTGTTGGTTGAGAAGAAATTCTATTATTATGCCCATTTGGAGGAAGTGGGTTAATCATGCGCGCATCAGGATCGTCTCCGTCATCATAAATACCCGTAACTCTCATTAGAGTTTCGTGCCTACCGTTTATGGTATAGATATGATTTACTGTCTGACTTCCATCTTCAATTCGGGTATATTCTCCATCCCCAAATTCCAGATAATACTCAAAACGAGCTTTGTCTTCTTTCCCGTATGTAGGCAGAAGTGCTGGTTCATCTTCTATACTGAATGTGTAAGGAGTACCTGTTGGAGAGGGTGTACCCTTTTGATATTCATAGTTTGCTATACGCGGTGTTGGCTGTGCGTTTACCGTAGTGTACGCCAATAGCAGTGTTACTAAGAAAATTAGATTTTTCATGGTAAAATAGTGATTAATTGGATAAAAAAATAATTGATTGTCATTCGGGATTCCATGGATATATCGAAGGCGGTGAGTATTTCTTACCTTTTTTTCTGGTAAAAAACTAAATACAATATATGTCATTTTATTTAAATTTGAAAGTTTTACATGAAAAATAATTTGAATAAAAAATCCACTCACTTACAATGCTTTGCATGTAGCGAGTGGATGTAAACTCCAAAAAATCACTCACTTCTTTTAGTGAGGTTTTGATGCGTACTACTCTGATGTCGGATAATTTGGAGTTGTAATCGGCTATGGTACTTGTAAATGGTCGTAGTGCGTGTAATCGTCCCGGTCAGCATGCTTTTTGACCGGACGGGTAAACAGTCGTTTGAATTGCCTTTTTAATGCTTTCATGTCTACTTGTTTTTTGATGTGTGAAATAATGAAAGGGATTACAGAGATTCTTTCACCGATACATCGTTATGTATTTATGTTTCTTACCTTCTTTTTTTAGAAAAATAAAAACATTTCATAATACGTTGAAAAACAATAGCTTACATGGAAATAATTAGAAAACAAATCCACTCATTCACAAATTGTTATTTGCGATGAGTGGATGTAGAAAGTCAAGGGCAGCGTCTGAATTGTCACCAATATGTTAGCAACCACATTTTACTTTTTCTTTTTTTGTTTGTTGTACTTTACCATTCTCGCATTGCTTCTCTCTTGTGTAGTAAATGTAAGTTGCTTTTTGACCTTTGAAAATGCACCAAAAATTATTGTCACATTCTCTTCTGTCATATTTCCAATCAGTGTAACTCTCACATTGCCCTCCGTTAAGCGCACCACAACTGCTTATAAGTACTATGCAGCAGAAAAAAGAGAGCATTATAATTATTTTTTTCATTTTTAAAATTATTAGATTTAATAATTGGTTACTTCTTGATGTTTTTTGTATCAATCACTTTACCATTTTCATTTAGGATTTCGAGGGTAAGTTTACCATTACCATTGCTTCTAAGGGGGGCGTCTGAAAACTGAATGCGAAAATTAACTGTACTGTGAGCCCATAAACAATCTTTTTCTTTTTGAGATAATTGACAACCGCTAATCCATGCCCCCACTGAAATGTGATAAATTTCGTTGAAGGATAAGCCATTGGTTGTGACTAGCGGTAGCCCAGACGCATCGTTAGGCCACGCACGAGTGGGGTTAGTATAATATCTATCCCAAGTATCTACCGAATTGTATGAATAAACACCACCTCCGCTTGGTGTAAAACCTGTGTATGCTGGCGGCGTAACGAATTTAGTAGTATGCCCTGGCCCGAAATTATCTTTACCAATTTTAAAATTCATTCCTAAATCGGTGGCACATGGGTAAAGCACCTTCACATAATCCAAATATGCTTGTAAAACGGTCTTAAAAGTAGTGCTTGGAGTATGCGTCAGTTTGTACTGATACACGCCGTTTGAGTTTCGAAAGGTGCTAATCTTGAATTGCTTTTGAAATAAATCTGCTGGAGTTACTTCTGCGGCTGTTACAGGAAATTCAACTTTGCAACAATCGTCATTAGTTGGCTTAGGACTAATCGCTTTCATTTCTTTTGGTGCTTGTAAAGTTGCTATTTTTTTAGGTTTAGTTTGAGCAAAAAGACTTACAGTCATTAAGATAAGCACAAGTACAGAAATTAATTTTGTTGTATGATTCATAGTTATTAAAACTTGTATTGCTCTAAATGAGCATTAGATAATGTTGCCTACTCTATACACTTTTCGGCTTCCGTGTTGTTTTGGATTTAATCCGTTTTCAAATACATCTACACATCGCTGCACCTTCACATTTATTACCTTCCTTTTTTGAAAAAAATAAAAATTAATTTATTTTGTTTTATAAAAAATTGATAATCATTGATTTGTGAGAAATGCTTTGCTCGTATTTTTCATCTAAATTTCACACAAATAAATATTTTTAAGTATATTTGTGTAAATAAAAATAACACAACAAGATGACCAAAGCACCACACACCGACCAAAAGTATATTGATGCCCTTTTGAATAATGACGCTTCACTCATCGAAGAAATTTATCAACAATGGCATAAGGATGTCCTCAACTTTGTCAAAAAGAATAATGGCAACGAGCAGGACGCCGACGATTTATTTCAGGAATCTTTAATGGCGGTTGTCCGACGGGCGCGAAAAGGAGATTTTGTGTTGAGTGTACCTTTTGGTGGATATTTTTATACCGTGTATAGAGGTAAGTGGTTGGATAGACTTCGAAAAAGTGGGAGGGCGCAGGTAATAAAAGAAGAAGTCGGACGATATAGTGAAGAAAGCTACACACTCGCCCTCGAAACCATATTTGGCGATGACCGTCTAAAGTTGTATCAAAAACATTTTGAACAACTTTCAGAAAACTGTCGCCAACTCCTCCATCTAACTTTCGAAAAACTTAGCAGAAAACAAATCATGGAACGCCTCGGATATGCTTCCGAAAACAGCGTGAATCAGCGTATTCACCGTTGTCGGGGCAGTCTGCAACAATTGATCAAAAAAGACCCGACTTTTGAAACATTAAGAGCAAGTTATCAGCATTGAAAATATCAACGAATTACGACACGAATCACGAATCAATGATACGAACATGAATTTTGACTACAAACAAATCGACCAATATATACAGGGCAAACTGGAAGGCGAAGCCCTCGCCAATTTTGAAGCTAAACTATTGACAGACAAAGCACTGGCAGAAGAAGTGGCTTTGTACAAAGACGTGGAGATGACCCTCACAAGTGCGTATACACACGAGGAAGAAGATGCAGCGTTGGCACAAACCTTCGGTCAATTGGGCAAAAAATATTTCGGAAACCAAACCGCAACTATACAGGAAGCCGACAGCGCGAAAGTCAAGCAAGACCACACCAAAGTCGTCCGGCTCAAACCCACTAAAGAAAGGACTACAAAACAATCATCAGGCTTGTGGTGGCTTCGCCCTGCGATTGGTCTTGCGGTAGCGGCATTGATAGCTTTATTGATATTCCAACCCTGGCAGGCTGATTTTATACAACCATTCGATACGCCTTACCAGTTGGCGATGACAGAAAGAAGTGGCAGCGAAGAAGAACTAATAACAGCCCAAAAAGCCTATAAGTCAGGCGATTATGCCGAGGCACTGCCCATTTTTGAAAAGCATCCCAACAAGGTAGAAGTCCAACTCGCCAAAGGAAATGCCCAATACTATCTCGGCAATATAGACGCTGCCATCAATACATTTGAACAAATCGCCAACGGCGGTTCAGTCTATACTTCTACTGCCAATTGGTATCTGGCAGGAGCGTACCTCGAACAAAACCAAACCGAAAAAGCCAAAGCTGCTTTGGCACTAATTCCCACAAGTTCAGAACACTACGAAGCAGCACAGAAATTGCTTAGGAAATTGGGTAATTAGGTAATTGGTTGACTGGGTAATTGGGTAACGAGTAAAAAGATTTTGCGAAGCAAAATATCCCCAATTACCTAATCAACCAATTCACCAGTCAACCAACTCACCGCCTAGTATAATTCGGTGATTCCTTTGTAATTGTAACATCGTGCGGATGACTTTCATGCACCCCTGCCGATGTGATTTTCACAAACTGTGCGGTCTGTAATGCTTCAATATCTGCCGCACCACAATAGCCCATTCCGGCGCGCAAGCCGCCTGTATACTGCACCATTACCTCTGCCAGTGTGCCGCGATAAGCGATACGTCCTTCGATACCTTCTGGAACGAGTTTTTTAATATCCTCCTCTATATCCTGAAAATAACGGTCTTTCGAGCCTTGTTGCATCGCGCCTATCGAACCCATTCCTCTATAAATTTTAAACTTACGCCCATCATAAAGCACCGTTTCGCCCGGCGATTCCTCCACCCCTGCAAAGAGCGAACCCGCCATGATCGTACTCGCGCCCCCGGCGATTGCCTTCGCAATATCGCCCGTATGCCGGATGCCTCCATCGCCTATAATCGGCACGCCCGAACCTTTTATCGCCTTAGCCGCTTCATGAATCGCATACAATTGAGGTACACCAACACCCGCCACAATCCGCGTCGTACAAATACTGCCCGGACCGATACCGACTTTCACGCCATCCACGCCCGCATCTACGAGGGCTTTCGCACCTGCGCCCGTAGCCACATTTCCGCCAATCACATCGAGGTCAGGAAACTCCTTTTTCGCCAAACGCACCGCATCCAATACGCCCTGAGAGTGACCATGCGCCGTATCAATACACACCACATCCACCGCCATTTCGCGTAGTGCGCTGATGCGTTCGAGCATATCCTGCGTCACGCCTACGGCTGCACCTACTACAAGTCGCCCGTAACTGTCTTTACAGGCATTTGGATAGTCGATGAGTTTCATAATATCTCTATAGGTAATTAATCCTATCAGCGTATTATGCTTATCCACAACGGGTAATTTCTCAATTTTATGTTGCTGAAGAATCTTACGGGCTTGGTCAAGCGTGGTGCCTTCGGGAGCAGTGATGAGGTTTTCTGTCGTCATCAATTCCGTAATCGGTCTATTCGGGTTGCCCTCAAACCGCAAGTCGCGATTCGTGAGTATTCCCGTGAGTTTGCCGTTTCTATTTACAATCGGAATGCCACCAATTTTGTATCTTTTCATCAACTCTTGTGCATCGCCTACCCGCGCATCGGCAGTCATCGTCACGGGGTCGAGTATCATGCCGCTTTCCGAACGTTTTACGCGGCGCACTTGCTCCGCTTGTTCGGCTATCGTCATATTTTTATGAACAAAACCCAAACCACCCTGACGCGCTATCGCTATCGCCAGTTTGTACTCTGTAACGGTATCCATCGCAGCAGAAACTATCGGTACATTGAGTCGAATATTACGGGTGAGTTGAGCACTGATATTGACCGACCTAGGCAGCACTTGAGAGTACGCCGGTACGAGTAACACATCATCAAAAGTGAGTGCTTCGCCAAGGAACTTGTGTGGTGTTGTATTTTCCATCCGCAAAGGTATGTAAATAATGATGAATGATGAACGATGAATGATGAATTTTTTACAAGTAGCACAATGCTTCCAACCCGTGTTTGCCTTTAGAACGCATAATGTAGGCGGATACGGACAAATGTAATACTCAAACTTGCCCTACATTTTGTAAATCCAACAATACCTCACATCTTTTTTATGTCTGAGTAGGTTTTTGTAAAAAATTGATATTCAGTTACTTGTGAGAACTAAAAAACTCAAAAAACAATGTCATGCTGAACTTGTCGCTCATCTCTAATATAGAATAAAATTCATTTTCGAGGAAAAGTAACACAGACTTCCAGCCTGTGTTACTTTCACCATATAAACGGGGGCGATGCTAACACACCTTGCGACTATTCCTTATTGGACTCCAATACCACCAAGTCGTAGGTTTTATTTAGGGAAGACGAAAAAAGTAATCTACCCGTCTGAATCGTTCTTTTTCTTATATGTTTCACTTAGTGAAAGAAAAAAAATAACTTCTTCATTTGGGGTAGATTATTTTCTTCCTCTTCCCTAACGTACCTTTAATGCCACGAACTTATGATACATTCAAACAGATTAAAGTTCCCCTAATATTTTACACACTCATATAATTTTTATGGTTCTTTGACAAATCCCGTGATTGCTCGTTTTTTGCGTGAGGGATAGGAGGTGTTGTTTGAACGAAATGTAGCGATAGCGGAATGAAGAGAGTGCCGGATAGCCCGACCCCCGACTGATAAGGAGGGGGACACGCCCAATTATTATTCATTTTACTGGATTTGTCAAAGAACCATGTTTATCAAATAAAAATACTTAAAAGGTGATGTTAATTAATTGAAAATCAATTGGTTAAATTAAAAATTTACCTTAATTGAATATCCCTTTTTTTGAAAAAAGTGTTTGCTACTTTACTATTTATTCCTGCATCTTTAGATAGAAAAATTAAAAAATATACAAAAACAAGTATGTCAGAGTACAAAACTCAAGCACTTCCTAAAATTTAACTTTTTAAAACCAAAACAATTATCTACTTTTGACAAACAAAAATGGTTCTTTGATAAATCCAGTAAAATGAATAATAATTGGGCGTATCCCCCTCCTTATCAGTCGGGGGTCGGGCTATCCGGCACTCTCTCCACTCCGCTATCGCTGCGTTACGTTCAAACAACACCTACTATCCCTTACGCGAGAAACGAGCAAACACTGAATTGGTCAAAGAACTACAAAAATTATTATAGTATGAACAACAACATCTTTACAAGTTTTTTTCTAACGCTCCTTATCTCGCTCGCTACCAGCGGAGTAGCAGTGGCACAAGCCACCATAAGGGGTGTCGTGACGGACGCCGAAACAGGCGAAACCCTCATCGGCGCGAGCATCCTCATAGATGGAACAATCACGGGGACGATTACCGATTTTAATGGCAATTACAGCCTCAAAGTCAGACAAACCCCCGCAACGCTAACGTACTCATACACAGGTTACGAGACCATCAAAAGGCAAGTAACAGGCGATGCCAAAATCGACGTAGCCATCGGCACAAGCGCGATTATGAAAGACGAAGTGGTGGTATCGGCTTCACGGGTCGAGGAATCTATTTTGCAATCGCCAGTGACGATTGAGAAATTGGATTTAATCGCCATTCAGCAATCGGCTTCGGCGGATTACTACGATGAAATCACAAAATTGAAAGGCGTACACAATACACAGGCAAGCCTTACTTTCAATTCCATTAACGCACGCGGTTTCGCCGGACACGGTAATACGCGATTCGTACAATTGCAGGACGGGATGGACAATGCCGCACCACTTTTGAATTTCCCTACGGGAAATATTGTCGGTATTTCTGAATTGGATATTAAAAGTGTCGAACTCATTCCGGGCGCATCTTCTGCGCTTTACGGACCAAATGCCTTCAACGGTATTTTGCTCATGGAAAGCAAAGACCCCTTTATATATCAAGGACTTAGCGTACAATTGAAAAGCGGTCTGACGGAAGGTTCGCTCAATTCCGACCCCTTTTACGGTGGAAGCATTCGTTATGCAAAAGCCTTTAATGATAAATTGGCGTTCAAAGTAAATTTTAGTGGCTTGCTCGCCAAAGATTGGGATGCCAACGATTACGACGGACAACGCTCACCCACTGTATTCGGCAATTCCGTACCCGGCGACCCGACTTTTGACGGCATCAATGTGTATGGCGATGAATCGCTCATTCCGGTAGCCGGCGGCGTCAGGCGTACCGGTTGGACAGAGCAGCAATTGCAAGAAAGTCGCGCTGCCGAAAGTTTCAAATACGATGCTGCGCTCCACTATCGCATCACCGACAATCTCGAAGCCAATATGAGTTACAAATACGGCACAGGGTCAAGTGTATATCAGGGTAGCGAGCGTTACGCTTTGCGTGGTTTGGTACAACAATTTGCCAAAGTCGAACTCAATTCTGACAAATGGAACATCCGCGCCTATCGCTCCATGACCGACGATGGCGACTCCTATAATATGACCGCACTCGGCGCATTTGCCAACGAAGCACTCTTCCCTTCTGCGATTTCAGTGCCGGAATCCTTGATTATTCCCGGTGCATTTCAAGGAATTGTAGGTGGCTGGGCGGCGGCTTATTCGCAAACCTTTGATGGTGCATTCGCACTATTTGGTATCCCCGGTGGCGACCACGACGCAGCCCGTGAATTTGCCGATAACGGCGGTTTTGCAGCTTATCCGGCTGCGATTGGTGAGCTCTTCAAAGAATTTTCGGGCTTGCCCGACGCGCAAGCAGATTTTGTATTGGCGGCTTTCACAGGCTCGCCCCGCAACGATGCAGAGGGCAACCCATCGCCGGAGGCTGAAGCAGCTATCGAAGCCGTCAGAAGCGGACTTTTTCAAAAAGGTGGCGCAGGATTTATTGACGATTCTAACTTGAATCATGTCGAAGGAAATTACGACCTGACGAGCTTGGTCAATGACGTGGTTAGCTTGCAAGTTGGTGCAAATTACCGACTCTACGACCTCTATACCGCAGGTACAATTTTTAATGAAGACCCAGATGGCGATGGCGTATTTGAACGTATAAAAATCGGCGAATATGGTGGATATTTACAAGCCTCTAAATCTGTATTGAACGAACAATTAAAACTAACGGGTTCAGTACGTTATGACAAAAATCAAAACTTTGAAGGGCAGTTTTCGCCGCGTGTTTCTATGGTATATTCTATCGGAGAAAAAAAGCAGCATAATATCCGTGCCTCGTACCAAACCGGTTTCAGAAATCCAACCACGCAGGGACAATATATTTATTTCCCGACAACAAGTATTCTACTCGGCGGTACACGCGAAAATGCAGAGCGTTATGGTGTATTTGAAGGTGGCGCATGGTCGGAAGATTCGTATTTGACTTACCTTTCGACAGGCGATGACGCTGATTTGAGGGACATTTATTTGGATTACGTTCAGCCCGAAAAATTGCAATCTATTGATATTGGTTATAAAGGAATTACGAATAAAAAGTTATTTATTGATGTAAATGGATATTATAGTATTTATAAAGATTTTATTCAGCAGGATAATGTTTATTCAAAAGAAGAAAGCTCGCATCAGGGCAATCTCCTTCCGGCAGGTACAGTTTTCAGACCTTATTTTAATGCACCTATCGACGTGAATGCCTTCGGTATAACGGGTAGTTTGGATTATGTGTTGAGAGATAATTGGAAATTGGGCGGCAATTATTCTTATAATGATTTTTCTTTTGACACAGATAATTTACCAACGGGTTTTGAGGGTTTCGATCCGGGTTTCAATACACCGAGACATAAAATCAACGTCGGACTTTCCAACCGCAAGATTGCTAAAAATCTTTCTTTTGGTGTCAACTTGAAATGGCAGGATGAATTTTACTGGTTTGGTTCGTTTGGAGAGGGTATGATACCTTCGTATTATGCCGTTGATGCACAAATTGGCTATCGCATCCCCAAAGCCAAAACGACCATCAAACTCGGTGTTAACAATTTGACGAATAATAATTACATCACCAATTATGGCGCAGCCATCATCGGTAGAATGTCACACATTACGATTACTTACGACCAATTTTCTAATTAAAATTAGTCCATAGTCGATGGTCGATAGTCCATAGTCCATAGTTTTTTTTCGCGTAGCGAAAAAAAGACCTCGCGGCTACCTATCGACTATGGACTATCGACTATGGACTTTTTTATGCTAATAAAAACCAAAGGCATCGTTTTACGCAGCATCAAATACGCTGAAACCAGTTTGATTTGTGATATTTACACAGAAGAATTGGGTTTGCGCACCTACCTCATATCGGGTGTACGCAAGCAGAAAGCGACGGTCAATGCGAGTTTGTTGCAGATAATGACGCTTTTGGATTTGGTGGTCTATAATCGTAAAGACCGCGACCTCAATCGCACCAAAGAAATCAAAGCCGATTACCTATATCGTTCCATTCCTTTTGAGGTCGGCAAACGGGCGGTCGGCACATTTATGACCGAGTTACTCCGCAAAACCATCCGCGAAGCCGAACACCAGCCCGAACTCTTTACCTTCCTCCGCAATAGCTTTCTTTTTCTGGATGAAACGCCGCATAATCCCGCCAATATTCACTTATACTTTATGGTACAACTGTCCTATTTTCTGGGTTTTGTGCCTGATGGCGAATATTCGGACGAAACGCCCTACTTTGACCTCCGCGAAGGCTTTTTTACTGCCGAAAAACCCGAACCATTATACTGCGTAGAGGCGGCTGCCGCAGCGGTTTTGTCCCAATTTATCGCGCTACCCATCACACAAGCACACACTGTCGAACTTACCAATGAATTGAGACAAAATTTGCTCGATAAATTGATTCTTTTCTACCGCTATCATGTAAATAATATGAAGGAACTCAACGCACATTTGGTACTGCGAGAGATTTTTTAGGAAGCTTTCCAATTGAACATGTTCTAAAAAATGAGATACAAAAAAAGGGGAGACTGCTATGCAATCTCCCCTCGTTTTAAGTAGTGAGACAAAAATATCCTTACTTTTTGACGGTTTCTTTTTCCGCTATTTTTCCCTACAAAAATCCTTACGTAGCGTAGGCTATGGGCGGTTTTTGTAAGAAAAAATATCGAAAAAATACCCACGTCAAAATTGTAAGCCTATTTTTGTCCCACTACTTATCTTGATTTTTTTGATTAAAAATCTTCTGAAATTAAATGGTCAGCAGGCTCGTCGCTGCCCATACCTTTTGGGTTTCTGCCATATTCATTCGGACCGGGTGTACCTTCCATAGCGAAAAATATAATCAATGGAATAATTCCGATGATTGTAAATACCAAAAGATACCACCACCCGCTTCTACCAGTATCGTGTAGTCGTCTTACAGCAACAGCTAAACCGGGTATAAACGCAGCTAAACCGTAAATAGTTGCCAAAATAGGGTAGCCTGTCAAACCGTCAATTACGCTTGCAACAATTGAGAATATAGCACTAAAAAGTACAAAATACCAATATTCGCTTCTTCTTGCGCGACCATTAAAGTCTGCATATTTTTGAGTGAAACATTCTTTGAAATAATTAAAAGGACTCATTTGTCAATTTTTAAATGGTTATAAAATAATTATGTGTATGTTTTATTAGGAGTAAAAAATGTTATTTTTTTCGTCTTCCCTTAATAAACGTATTAGTTATGTAGTACAAATGTATAAACTTTTTAATTATTTACAAACAAAATAGATTAAAAAAAATTGTGAACCATAATTAGTTCTACATTAAGACTCTTGATTTACTGACCTTCAGAGAGTTGTATCAATACGATTTAAATATTATTTTTTAATAATAAGATGACTACAAAAACTAACCAATTTGTACATTGTATGTTTTAAATTTAAATTATTTAAATGTATTTTTTTCATTTAAATAAAATCAACTAAAACACGCATAAATAACTGACAATAAGGCTTCTATACTTCTCGCAGACAACTCTTCTTTGATATGTTCTTTGGTTGTAGTGGAACTTAAATTTACGTAATTTTTTTAGGAATATCAATGGTGGATAGGAAGTTATTGATTATCAAGGGGTTTGTGTTTCTATTCGATACGTGGCAACACCCTGATAAGAGTCGTTAGATGAAAAGGAGGGTAAATCGGTAGCTTTGAGAGTACTGATTTAGGGAAGAGGAAGAAAATAATCTACCCCAAATGAAGAAGTTATTTTTTTCATATGTTTGGCTAAATTTGACGCGCATAACCGAGCTATGTAAGGAAAATTTAGTGAAACATATGAGAAAAAGAACAATTCAGACGGGTAGATTATTTTTTTCGTCTTCCCTAACCAAAAGCAAAAGATATAACTAATTATATTTCAAATAAATCTTCCAAGTCCTGTACAGACGACTTCAGCCGCCTCACGCCACCTGACGACTAAAGTCGTCAGTACGAATCGCGTGGTGCATACGATGTTTTTTCCTACCTTTGTCATCGAATAAAAAAAATCCGCCAAAATCCGCGCTCTATCCTATTTCTCAAACAAATCCTCCAAAGTCAAGACCTGTTGCACCAAGCCGAGACTGTGTTTATTATGCTTCAAACCAAAGGTGGTGATGAGGGTGAGAAAAAGCTGTTTTTGGGTTTTGGTGCTTTCCTCAAACACATCTAATTTATTGCGGAGTTGTTCGGCGTAGGCTTTGCTTATCGTGAATGGTTTATTATAAAATTTAATTTCAAAAATGTTGATAATCTGGTCGTTGCGGTCTATCAGGAGGTCGATTTGAGCACCGGGCGTGTCGGTTGTTCCTTTCTTATAAAAAGAAGACGACATCGAATATACCCCGCCGATACTCAATGCCTTTTTGATTTGTGGCAGATGCTTAAAACAAACATTTTCGTAAGCATAACCGCACCATATTTTGTAGGCTTGCGTTTGGCTGAGGTGCTTCCATGTACCTGCACCGTCCTGTTTTTGACGCTCCATAAAATGCAAATAAAACAGCGAATACTCATCCGTCAGACGGTACAGCATGTCCTTTTTTTTCTTCCCAAAAGGATAATACACCGAGATAAAACCCGACTGTTCCAACTCCTCCAAAAGCCGACTTGTACTGCCGCCTTCGGGTAGTCCGCTTGCTGCCACGAGTTGTCCGCGTGTCATGCCCTGCCGACTTTGCGCCAATGTTCGTATCGCAATAATGTGGTTATCCGCATTATCAAAAAGCGAAGGATAGAGTCGGTCAAATTCATTTTTGAGCAAACCCGCAGGCGAAAAACAAATGTCGTCAATATTCTGCACCGCACTTTTATTGCCTTTTATTTCCTTCAAATAATGCGGCACACCACCAAGCGACATATATAATTGAACGATTTGAAAATGCTTAAAATGTACCTGTCGGGATTCGAGATATGTCTTAGTTTCGGCAAGCGTAAACGGCTGTAAAAAAATGCGTTTGGTGATGCGATTATGCAAACCGCCGCGATTATTGACCACCTTCTGAATCATCCACGAAGCCGCTGAACCGCATATCACCACTACAATATTTTGATTGACTGCCCAAGAGTTCCAAAAAAATCCCAAAGCCCTCAAAAAGCCCGATTTGTGCGTAGAAAGCCAAGACAATTCATCGAAAAATACCACCTTTTTTTCCTCAAAATCAAAGCCTTCCAAATAATCTATCAGCAACATAAATGCCTGCAACCACTTGTCCGGCACCGCTACAGGCAGCCTTGATTTAGATAGTTTTTGGATGCGATACGCGAAGGTTTCCAATTGCTCGTCCATAGGCGCGTCCTGTACGCCCGTCACATCAAAAAGCAATCTACCTTTGTAAAATTCTTTAATCAAAAAAGTCTTTCCGACACGCCTTCTGCCTATCACCGCCACCATTTCCGCTTCCCGCGAGTCTAAGGCTTCTTGTAAAATTTCCCTTTCTTTTTCCCTACCAATAAAAACATCTTTTTGCATAACAAAAAATTTATTATTGACCAAATGTATGTCCAAAACACCACATTTCGCTACTAATAAAAAACTATTGCTGGCGAAATCCATGCAAATATACATACATTTCGCCACTAATAGCAATTTATTACCGGCGAAATGTTCTGTACAAACGACCTCAGCCGTCTCACGTCACCTGACGGCTAAAGTCGTCAGTACCAATCCCATGGCGTAAGTAGTGGGACAAAAATATCCTTACTTTTTGACGGTTTCTTTTTCCGCTATTTTTCCCTACAAAAATCCTTACGTAGCGTAGGCTATGTGCGGTTTTTGTAAGAAAAAATATCAAAAAAATAATCACGTCAAAATTGTAAGCCTATTTTTGTCCCACTACTTATACGATGTTTTTCCTACCTTTATCATCAAATAAAAAAAATCCGCGAAAATCCGTTTAATCCGCCAAATCCACGCACCAAACTATGAAAGAAGCCACTCGCCAAGACTACGAAGCCCGCTTTGCCCACATCCTTAGCGGCTTGCTTGGCATTTGCAACAAAATAAAATGGCTAAAAAATAAGAAAGGCAGATTACTTCCTCACTGATACGGTAAGATTATTTTCAAGGCTCAATAACTTCAGGTCATTTTTAATCTATCTGTCGGGTGATGTCATTGGCGCGACTGTAAATCACTAGATGTTGGTATCCAGTAGGTAATCCATCGTTTAGTCAAGTTGGGCGAGTAGTTCTTCAATAGATTCTTCGATACCAATAGCGGCTGCCAATTCAAAAAATTCTTCTCTTTCGATAGGTTGATAATTTTGCTCCCGTATCATTTCATCCAAAGAAATTGTGGCACGTACAGGACGCAGTATTTTTTCACGCAATACAGATGAAGGCTTTACAGCCAATTGATTTTCAATAGCTTCCAAAGAAGATTCGTCATTTATCTTCATAATTTCGCGGATAATGCGTTTCTTTCTGTCGTCCAAATGTTGCGTCATAATCTATTTAGAATTTGATAACTCAATTTACAAAAAAAACTTGATTTAGCAAAATCGAAATTACCTGTATCTTTACCTCACATACAACGGATAAGCTGTGATTCGGTGGTGAAGCTCATGTCATTCGCTAAGGCTTCTATACTTCTCACAATGCATATTTAAGATGATTTAATAACGATACTTTGTTGACGGTTAATAACTTTCTTCTCGACAATTTTATCAATTTCTAATGCGTATGCTTTTATTTCTCTTAGCTGGGTCAGTACGTCTAAATTTGATAAATCTGAAGCATCATCATTATGATGAAGTACATTATTTCTCTTGTCAACTATTGTCCTGACCAAGTCTTTATTTAATTCAAAATACTCACATTTTTTTAAATTAATTCCGAACATTTCAAGGAGTTTCTCTGTCCTGTATGGATGACCGGAAATGAAAGTATCTAGGTCTTCCTTTTTCAGTTTTATAGACAAGTTATCGAAAGTACAATGCTTTTTTTCAAGTAGTGAAGATACTTTAGTTGAGGTTTTTGGCTTTTTCTCAAGACTCCAGCGGACCAAATTTTGAGGAATCTTACTATTTGTGATGATATCGCCATAATCCAGTAAGAGTATTTCAAGCGCATCTTTGAGATATGTTTCTAAATAGCCACATAGACTAATCAAGAAAGATTTAGTCAGAAAGTTGGCATGATTATAAACAAAATCTACGGGATTTTCCGAGACTAATATGGTTTCACATTCTTTGATTGTAATTTCCAAGTCATTGAGTTTATCCTCAAAATTTTCAAAGGCTTTGGTTATTTCCATCTATTTCAGCAATTTTTTGTGTCCAAAGATTTCTTCTGGTCATTATGGATGATTTTCGTTGAAGTCCTCCTGCCATTGTTTTTTTGAATTCGGGCATCGCACATAGCTCTTTAAACTTTCTATTCAATACTTCCTTGTTGGATGATATAAAATCAGAAGGAAGCGAACTGAAACTCCACATAACTAAGTCATAATACGCAAGACCCTGCCTCGGATTTTCCTGATTCATATCTACAAATGGTTTTTCAAAAGTATTCAAACATTTGTTCAATGTTTCTAAAAATTCTGTCTTCATTTCCTCTGCCTCTTCAATTGAGATATTTTGATTAGTAGCCATGTATTTATCCAACCGACTTGAGAGATTACTATCATAATTTTCTAAATTATCTTTCATGGCAAAATACCGTAGAACAAGTTCTTCATTACTTCTATCTTCTTTAGATTTACTATTTCTAAAGCTAGCAATGAATTCATTATTACCGAGTTCAATTAATAAATTATCAAGAACTCCGGGATATATGGCATGTCTGATTTCTTGGTCGCTTAATTCTACTGCCCCTTGATTTAAACGGGCAAAGATTTCGTGTATTAAGCCTTTCGGGTTTTCTTTTCTCAAAACGATACACCTTATAGTGGTGCTTTCTAATTCTCCTTTTAAATCCCCAAGTTCCGAAAATTTTTTACCATTGAGTTCTTCATAAATTGTTAATCCTTCTAATGGAAATTCATCATCGAAAAACCTTTTTATCGTTGTTATTCTCTGAACTCCGTCGATAACCTCGTGATTACTTTCTTGGGTTTCGGCAAAATAACACGCAGGAAGTGGAATCCTCATCAAACAGGATTCAATAAATCTACTTGCACGTTCATTTCCGTCTTTATCCCACTTGTATTTTCGTTGAAAATCCGGATTTAAAATTAATTTTATAGGGTCTGATTTAGCCCTTGCGACAAGTGTCTCAAAAGGATAATCAATCGGATAAAGATTTAACTGATGTTTTTCCATTCGCACTGTTTTTTATTAAAATAAATAATATTAATACAATTATCGCTAAAGAAAAACTTAAAAAAGTTATTCTCTCAACATTATATTAATTGCCAATATACAAAATATTAATCGTTTATCCAAAAGAAAGTAATGTGTCGTAACCCTCATTTTTCAATAATTCATCCACAAAAATTCCCTACCTTTACCCTCTTAAAAATCCATGCACCAAACTATGAAAAAAGCCACCCGCCAAGACTACGAAGCCCGCTTTGCCCACATCCTCAGCGGTTTGAATACTGCCCAGCGCGAGGCGGTAGAAGCCATCGAAGGACCTGTACTCGTGGTGGCGGGACCCGGCACGGGCAAGACGCATATCCTCAGCGCACGTATCGGGCAGATACTTCGTCGGACAGATACGAAGGCGCATAATATTTTGTGCCTCACCTACACCGATGCCGCTACCCACGCCATGCGTGAGCGACTGTTGGAATTTATCGGACCGGAAAGTCATAAGCTGCATATATTTACTTTTCATGGGTTTTGTAATACTGTCATTCAGAACAACTTAGGACATTTTGGTTTGCGCGATGTGGAGGCTGTGAGCAAATTGGAACGTATCGAAATCGTACAGGGTATTTTGGAAGATTTGCCCGCTTCGCATCCTTTGAAGCCTTTGCGCGGGGAGAATTTTTACTATCAAAAACACCTCGAAAACCTCTTTGATACCATGAAATCCGAAGGCTGGACGGTGGAGCATATCGAAGACCGCGTGCAAGAGCATTTGGAAAGTATGCCCGAAAATGAGCGTTTTTTGTACCGAAGAAAATACAAGGAATACAATAAGGGCGACCTCAATCCGCGACTGGTGCGTGAGGAGGAAGCACGCATGGAAAAATTGCTGAAAGGTGCCAAATTGTTTCGCGTATATGAACAGGAAATGACGCGCCGCCGCCGCTACGATTTTGCGGATATGATACTGTGGGTGCTGGGTGCGTTTCGGGAAAATACGGATTTGTTGCGTCGCTATCAGGAGCAATATTTGTATATTTTGGTCGATGAATTTCAAGATACCAACGGCGCACAAAATAAATTGATGTCGATATTGATTGATTTTTGGGAGAAGCCGAATGTCTTTGTGGTGGGCGATGATGACCAGTCGATTTACGAGTTTCAAGGGGCGCGAATGCAAAATATTTTGGACTTTCATAACCGCTATTCGGATGATATTGAGTTGGTGGTTTTGCAGGAAAATTACAGGTCGTCGCAGCACATTTTGGATGCTTCGAAATCACTGATTGACCTCAACGAATTGCGCTTGCTCAATCAACTCAAAAAGTACCAAGTCACGAAGGAACTTCGCGCTGCAAACGATGCCGTCTCACAACTGCCCGAACTACCGCAAGTGACTGAATATCAAAATATTTTCCATGAAGCGGTGGATGTAGCTTCGCAAATTAAAACCCTCATTGAAGCGGGTGCGAAGGCGAGTGAAATCGCGGTGATTTACAAAAAACACCGACAGGCAGACTACCTCACCCGCTTGCTCGAAGCCGAACATATCCCGTACCACACCAAGCGCAATGTCGATATTTTACAAGAACATTTAATTCAAAACATTTTAGAATTTTTAAAATATTTACAAAAAGAATATGACGCACCACATTCAGGCGAACACCAACTCTACAAAGTATTACACTTTAGTTTTTTTAATATAAATATTCGCGACATCGCTACTTTGACGGCGTACATGTCGCGTTTGAATAGCGAAAGACGCAAACGGGCGGATACGCCGATACGTTGGCGCGAGGTGTTGCGCGATAAAAAATTGCTTCATGCCCTCAAATTGGAAGACGCGGCGGCGATGCTGCGATTTGAGGAAGTGCTGTCTCGATTGCTGGCGGATTATGTCAATTTTGCCTTGCCGGTGGTCTTGGAACGCTTCATCAATCACAGTGGTTTGCTGCGGCAAATGACCCAAGCCGACGACAAAGCCTGGCAGACAAAAATGGTGTTTACGCTCTTTGATTTTGTGCGACTCGAAGCCCAAAAAAGTGCCGATTTTGACCTGCGACAACTTTTCGCACTCATTCGTCGGATGACAGAAAATAAGTTGGCACTTGGTATGTTGCAGGTGTCGGGAACGGAAGGCGGCGGGGTCAATCTCGTGACCGCCCACAGCTCGAAAGGACTCGAATTTGAGTACGTTTTTATGATAGATTGCGGGTCGGATTGGGAGCCGAAAAGTATGAGTCGCTACCAATTTACGCTACCCGAAAACCTCACGATTACAAGCGAAGAACAAGATAGCATGGAAGCTGCGCGTCGCGTATTTTACGTAGCGATGACGCGGGCTAAGAAGGCTTTACATATTTCGATAAATAAAAATTCGTTGGAAGGAAAAAAACTTTCTCCGGCGCAATTTGTCAGCGAACTCACGGATGCAACTGCCCTCACGACACAGACCGCCACGCCCGATGCAGACGCACTCCTACGCGCCCAAGTCCTCGCGGTGACGGAGGTGGAAAAACCCGTTTTGACGCAGCCATTTACGAGCGAAGAATTGGAGGCGATGTTGGAGGGCTACACGCTGAGTGCGTCCGGTTTGAACACGTATTTGGATTGTCCTTTGAGTTTTTATTTTGAATATGTCTTGAAGATTCCGAGTACGTCGAGCGAGCCGGCTGCCTATGGTACGTCGATGCACTATGCGGTCGAGCGATTGTTTATACGGATGAAAATGTCAAAGGAAAAAGCCTTTCCCGATGCGGCGGTGATGATACGCGATTTTGAACGTGAAATGCGTCGCCAACGCCTGTTTTTTACCGAACAAGGCTACCAACGCAGTCTCGAACGCGGTCGCTTATTGCTGCCCGACTACCACGCCGCACGGGTCGGCACTTGGCACAAGCACATAGAGGTCGAAATGCACGTCCGCAACGTGGAAATGGAGGGCATTCCGCTATCGGGCATCATCGACAAACTCGAAATCCACAAGGACAACACCGCCCACGCCGTCGATTATAAAACCGGCAAACCAAGACCCGAAAAGACGACCGCACCCAACGATAAACATCCCAAAGGCGGCGATTATTGGCGACAGGTGCATTTCTATAAAATCCTATTGGAAAACTACCGCAATGCGCCTTATGTCATCACGTCGGGCGAGATTGACTATATGGAAAAGGATAAAAAAGATACGTTCAAACGGGTGTCGTACCCACTGCAAGCGGCTGATGTTGAGGTAGTTCGCGCACAGGTGCGGGAGGTGTATGCCAGTATTCGTCAACACGATTTTTTCGAAGGTTGTGGGAAGGAGACTTGTAAGTGGTGTAATTTTACACGGGAGCATTTGACTGTTGATAGTATGCGGAGTGGGGTGCGGGAGGAGGTGGATGAGTAGGGTTTAAGTGTAATTCTAATTTTGGACTTTTAACATAAATACATATATTGTTGTAAAATAAATTGATATGAGTAAAAAAGTTGAGCTAAACAAAACTGAAGGCGAAATCCATTCTGTTATTTGTAAAACGTGTAAGAATTCAACTCGACATAAAGTGATAGTATCTGTTGATACGGGTGGGGAAGTACGTCATGAATATGATGAGATTATTCATTGGGGTGAATCCTATCAAATTATAGAATGTCAAGGATGTGAGACTATATCTTTTCGAAGGGTTTATGGTGATTCTGAACAACAAGACTGGGAAACCGGTGAAACGTATGAAGATGAATCGATATATCCAAAGAGAACAGAGGACACATGGGATTCAAAAGATTTCCACAACATTCCTCCCAATTTAAAGAGAATTTATCGGGAAACAATTGATTGCTACAATCAAGATAATTTGACTTTATGCGGTGTGGGAGTGAGGGCTTTAGTTGAAGGATTATGTAAAGAAAATGGAATTTTAAATGGCGAAGTTGAATACCCCAAAAATGACGGAACTATCGAAAGAAAAAGAAAAAACAATCTGCAAGGAAAAATTAATGGATTACATGAAAACGAAAAATTAACTAAAGAAAATGCAGAAATTTTACATGAACATAGATGTTTGGGAAATGAGGCCGTTCATGAACTATCAAGACCAACAAAAGAAGAACTTAGTTTAGCAATTGAAATTATTGAAAACGTATTTGATACACTTTACGAAAGTCCAACAAACGCAAGAGCCTTAAAGAATAAAAGATTATCTAAATGAAATTCATAAAATGTTGTAAATCAATTTAAAAACTATTTTTAAGCAAAAAAAATAAAAATGAAAAAACTATTTTTAATACTTCTGATGTTGAGTTTCGTGGCTTCATGCTTTTCTCAAAATATGGAAATAGATAGCTTGGTAAATGTTATCGAAGCTAAAGAAAATGAGATTCAAGACATAAAGCATCGCATTGTTGAAATTATAAAAGAAGAAGGATATTTAACTCTCGCTTACCCAAAATATGATTTGAAAAAAGTTATCAAACTCGAAGAGGATAAGGACTATGGTGCAAGAGTTTTAGATACAATACCTGTTGGTGCAGAAATTACAATTTTAGAAAAGGAAATTAGTCATTACAAAGTAAGATATGAAAATCAAGTTGGCTATGTGAGTTCTATAGATATAGAAATTATAGATACTCCAATCGAGTATTTACCATATACAATGGAGTATGGAGATTACACGCCAACACATTCAAGTACCTCATCAAATAGAACATCTAATTATTCAAAACCTATTCATGTAAAAGGACATTATCGAACTACAAAATCAGGTAAAAGAGTTTACGTCCGTCCACATACGAGGAAAAGTAAGTATTAATACAAAAGTAAAAAGCTGAAGGAGGAGGGTGAGTGAGATGAGGTAGAAATAATTATTTTTTTCTTCAAAATGGGTGAACTATCCCCCTTTAAATTTCGTTATTTTGTTTTAAACCGATGCAAAAAATATCAAATCAAAATTGATTTGTTTTAGCAGAATTATAAAACATGAATAATAAAATATTAAAAATCATTGGTGAAGTTCAAAAGAAATCACGTAGAAATAAAAAATTGATTTTAGAATTTTCGGAAGATAAAATCTTTGTAGTTTTTTATACTTTACACTCGTTTTGTGATTATTTAAAAAATAATGAAAGAACTGGATCGCGATATTTGAGATTTAATTTAGGCAATGATGGATTATGGAAATTGTCTGAATCTACTTGCTGTAACTATCCAAAGGCAACAGAAAATGATATTCCTGTAGATTGGCAAAGTAATCTTAAATTTAGCTATAAGCGATTTTATGCAAGCCCCAAATCATAAGAAGAATCGGCAGACAAATTCCATTTCTTTTACCAATCATCATCTTCCTCTTCTGTGGTATTGCCAACTGAAGACTTCAAGCTTTCAATTATCAGAATGACGACTTGCTTTTTGGTGGGTGTCGCGGTGCTTGCTTTTCGGCTTTTTGACTTGGTAGGCTGTTGTGGTTGGTTGGTGTGCGGCTTATTGCTCTTATGAATATTTACCGCCTATTGATTTTCCTCCCACCACTCATAGAAATCTCTTGGCGTAAAAATCTTGACACCTTCAAATTCTTCAAAATCAAAATCTTTGGTATTACCTGTGATGATGCAAAAGGCATCGGCTTCGAGGGCGAGTTCGAGAAAGCGGTTGTCGGCATCGTCTTTTATTTTATCGACTTCTATTTGTGGTTGGAAATATGACGCGAGTTCGTTGATTGTGGTTTGGTATCGTTTAATATCTTTTTGAAAATCAGGGTATTTTTCAAGAAATTTAGGCTTGAGAAATTTTGCTTTTTGTGGTTTGTCTTGATATTCTTGCAGCACTTCGTCTGAAACACAAATATCGATTTCACCTGTTGTAATAACTTCGTTGAGTATCAAATAAGGCGGACTGTTTTGATTTTTCGTAATCGCAGCCGCAATGATAACATTGGTATCAATCACAATTCGGTTATTCTCCACGACGATAAGCTTTAACTTCTGCGGTGATTTCTTCCATTGTCATGTCTGATAGTCCGGCGGCTTCGGCAGAACGGTTTACCTTTTCAAGTGCAATTTTAAGATTGACCAAATTCTCAAAATGCGGATAATTCGTTTCCCGTATTTTGGCAAAACGCTCAATACGACGGATGCCTTTCTCGCCATGTTTCAGTGCAGTCAATAAGTGATTAACGATAACAGCATAATCGCGGTACTCCACCGCATATTTCATAATACACTGCGTCACATCAATGACTTTAAATTCGGAACGAACCTTATCAAAATTTTTAATCAATAGATAAGCTGCTGTAAGTGAGGTTAGTAGTTTATTTTGAAGTGTGTATGCCTCTACGAAAATCTCCGATAATTGTTTTGACGATGTAATTAAAGTTGTTTTTTCTTCAAATTGTTGGCGCAATGATTCATCAGAATTCAGGTCGAATAGATTGGATGTATTCAAATCTATATTCCGCAAACCGTCCAAGTATAATTCACTACCGATTGTCTGCATTTCATGTCCGTAAGCGAGCGCGTCACGGAGTTTTTCAAGTATAGATTTGAAATTATCGTCTTTGGTATTTGTAATAATTGAATTTAATAACGATTCCGAACTCAGTTTTTCATTGATTTGATTATCAATTGAATTTGTATTTTGAACGTACCAAATTTGAACATTTTTATTGTATTGAATGGCTAAATTAACGAGGCCATCCATAGCATCTTCCAATTTTTTATCACTTAACAAAACCATGTTGACACCCACTTTGAGTGCTTCTAAACTTTTTGTTAGCACCAACCACTCATCGCTTATTTCTACCGATTGTGGCAGCACATCCAAATCCCGAAATGTAGATAAAAAGACATTGTAAACAAGCATAATGTATCAATTATAATGTAAGTTAAGCATAAATTCAACAATTCACAAATCAGAAACGTTCACCGCCTGTCGGTAGCTTCGTTTTAAAATGGTGCTAAACGCCAACATCCCGATAGTTATCGCGGACGCATCAAGTGCGGAATGACGACTTGCTTTTTGGTGGGTGTCGTGGTGCTTGTTTTTCGGCTTTTTGACTTGGCAGGCTGTTATGCTTGGTTGGTGTGCGGCTTTTTGTTCATTTGAATATTTAGTTAAAAACCGCTAACTTGCGAAGCAATGAATGACTACAAATTAGACCGCACCGCCTTCAAGATGCAGACTTTCGAGGAGGCAGATATGCAATACGAATATTGGAAAAAGCAAAGCATAGAAGAGCGTTTTCGGGCGGCTTTTTATCTCAATAGTATTGCCTACAATTTTGATTTGAATAATCCGCCGCGTATGGACAGAACCGCTTTTTCTATGCGAAAACTCGCCAACTGATGAATATTTTTAATGCTGATTTTCAGGATTTTATCACTGCATTAAACAATAATAATGTGGATTATATCTTGCTCGGAGGATATGCGGTGATTCTGTACGGCTACTCGCGTAATACAGGTGATATGGATATTTTTGTGCGAAAAAGCTAAGAAAATTATCGCAAATTACAACTGGCTTTTCGGGAGTTTGGGATGCCGATGTTTGATATGACCTTGGATAATTTTCTGCATAATGCCAAATTAGATGTATTCACCTTTGGTATGCCGCCTGTGAGTATTGATATTCTGACTCAACCAAAAGAATTAGATTTTGATGAGACATTTGAAAATGCCGAAATGAAAGAAGTGGACGGACTAAACATCAGAGTGATTCATTTGGATGACCTTATCCGACAAAAAAAGGCGGTGAACCGTGCGAAAGATTTGAATGACATTGAGCATTTGAGTGGCTTGGGTGAAGAAGAATGAAATGACTTGAACTGTGTTGTGCGGCTTTTTGCTCATTTTATCCCAAAAGATTCTATCTGGCATGGATTTCTTCTCTGGTCATAAATTCGATTTTATCTACTTTGACCGCTTTATTTTCAATAAAATCTTTTAGGTCTTGTAGCTTTTTTTCTTTGCCGGCTTTGGTGAATTTTTGTTGTTGGGCTTGGATTTCTTGATTGATTTCCTCTTCCCTAAGTAGTCATTATTTGTAGTGAAAGAAATTAAAATAATTAGACTTTGGACGAAAAGTCGTTTAAAAAAAATAGGCAAAACTACTGCTAGTTGTAATGTGTGAATAGAACAACAAAAGCAGAACAGTTTTGCCATGATACTTTAAAGTTTGACATGAATCATGCCAAAGGCTTGTCGAATATTATCATGGCCTCATGCAGCCAGACAACTGCCCGATGCCCGGTACAACTAAGTGAAAGTCCTTTTTTTCAATACCACTACAGCAGTTCAACTCGCTTATTGGTTACTTTATGCGGCGGCTGACGAAATTGAGCTTTGTGTCAAACCATGGGAAAAATATTTACCCGAAGTCAAAAGAGCACAGAAATCCGACAAACGAAAGTCCGTTGCTATGACCCGAAAAGCCGCTAAAAGACTTTTTTAACTTTTGATCTTCCCCCCTTTAAACCCCAAGAGTCCAAAAATGGTAAAGGACGCAAACAAGGCATCGTTTTTACTAAGCGTAAATATCATCCACCTACCCGAAAACACAAAAATCAGCGTAATTGTAAACAAAAAATTGAGCAGCTTGAATAGATTTACCGGAAATATTATATTTTATTTGCATGTATTTGGCGAAGACCAGTGGTCACCATAAAAGTATTTTGTCTAAAGTCTAATCATTATCTAATATTACTTCAATTTTAGTTTGTCCGTTCTCGGTTTGATAAAGAATAATCTCTCCTTTCATATTAAAAATTGCTTTAGTATTTGAACTTGTGTAAATCTACACAAGTTGATTTTATTTTGCAATTTTTTGTTTCTTTTTCTTTCGTTGCCTCGAACTTAAAATACACGATTGCGTATATTTTCCATTCAGATGCCTAAAATTACTATAAAAAGCTGAAAATCATGGTAGGTAGCCGACCATTTTAAATTGAAATAATAATTTTACATAGATTTGGCAACTTATAAATTTATGAAAATTGCTAAAAGTTGTTATATTTACACAGATTTAGCAATCTATAAATTTCTGAAAGTTGCTAAAAGTAGATTTAATAACATATTCAACAATCATGGCAATTGAATTTATTGGTAGAAAATTGGAAAAAAAGGTTTTAAAAGAGGCGATTGATTCTTCGGAAGCGGAAATGGTAGCCGTAATAGGAAGGCGTAGAATTGGTAAAACATTTTTGATTACTTGTGTTTATGAAAAGCAAATTGTATTTGAAATATCAGGACTGCAAACGGTGTCTTTAGGCGGGCAGTTAAAAAATTTTGCAGCGCAATTGACACAAGTTATCAATCCTGATTTTCCTATTCAAACACCAACCGGCTGGTTTGAGGCATTTCAATTACTGATAAATTACCTTAAACCATTAATGGGCAAAGACAAAAAGGTGGTGTTTTTTGATGAATTGCCGTGGCTGGCAACGGCTAAGTCGGACTTCTTGAGTGCTTTAGCCTATTTCTGGAACAGTTGGGCATCGCGAGAAAATATCGTTGTGGTGATTTGTGGCTCTGCCGCCTCATGGATGATTCAGAAAGTCGTGCATCACAAAGGCGGCTTGCACAATCGTATTACCAAACGAATTTATCTCCAGCCCTTCACCTTAGCGGAAACAGAAAAATACCTGAAAAGTCGGCATATCAATTTTGACCGTTATCAGATTATGCACTTGTATATGGCGATAGGAGGCATTCCGCATTATCTAAAAGAAGTCAGGGCAGCTCGAAGTGTCATTCAAAATATTGATTATCTCTGTTTTTCCAATGCAGGGATTTTAACCGATGAATTTTCAAAATTATATCCTTCTTTATTTGAAAAGGCGGATAATCATATTGCAGTGGTTAGAGCTTTAGCTCAAAAGAGAAAGGGATTGGTGCGGAAGGATATTATTGAAATCACAAAAATCACAAATGGAGGAGGAACCACGAGAGTTTTAGAAGAATTGGAGCAATCCGGATTTATCACTTCTTATCATCCGTTTGGTAAAAAGAAAAAAGAAAAACTGTATCGCTTGACGGATGAATATTCGCTGTTTTATTTACAATTTATAGAGGATAAAGTAAATGCGGGTCCGGGGACTTGGCAGCACCTAAGCCAAAGCTCCGGATATAAAAGTTGGAGTGGCTACACCTTTGAAAGCATATGTATGAAACACCTTTTACAAATTAAAAAAGCCTTGGGTATTGCCAATGTTTATACGATTCCTTACTCCTTTATAAAAAGAGGCACTCCAAATGAAAAGGGGGCGCAGATAGATTTAGTTTTGGATAGGGCAGACTCCGTTATTAATTTAATAGAAATGAAGTTTCATAAGGAAGTTTATAGTCTTTCTAAATCGTATGCAGAACAACTACATCAAAAAAAGCATGTTTTTCAAAGCACCATTAAAACGAAAAAACACCTCTCTTGGGCGATGATAACCGCATTTGGTTTTAAGCCTAACACGCATAGTCTCGGATTAATTGAAAATCATATTACTTTGGATGTCTTGTTTGAAGATATTTCTTTGGATTATTAAGGGAAAAACTTATTAACGGCTGATAAGTCACTTAAAGTATTGCTCTACAAAAAAAACCGTCATTCCACATTGAGTTGTGGAATGACGGTTGTTTTTTATCGAAAAAAATGAAAATTAAATATTTTCTTCCTCTTCCCTTATGTAAATATCAGCGTATATCAAACAGCTTTCTCCATTTCCTTCATCAATAAAATCCCATTAGAAGAAAGATGCGCTTTTACATGTACCCTTTCCAAAAAATGTTCTTTCACAAGGGTTTGAATCTGTTTGGCGGGCGCGATGAGTGTATGTAAAAAAGGGGTGTTATTATCTTGGATTTTAATTTCATTTTCATTGGCATTGGCGTAGGTAAATAAGCCTATCAACTCAACAGTATTGGTCTTGACTTGATTTTCCTTTCGCCCTTTCACTGTTTCCGATAAGGCGAGTAATTCTTCTTCAATAAATGGAGGAGGAGAACTTGATAAACCTAAAGCGATGAGTTTTTCTGCCTCCGAAAATTGTCCGCTCAACATTGCCAAAGATGCAGCACTTCTGATTAAAATATGTCTTGCCAGGGTATCTTCATTGTCTAATGATGTGTAAAGTGCCGCTTCTTTTTCCAATTGAAATGCCTTGAAATACAGTTCTTTAACATCGGAAGGATTGCCTTTATGTTGAGCAATAAGGGCTTCGTCTGCAAATTCAATGGCTTTAGTATGTATGATGTTGATAACACTCATTTTTTTATAATTTTAGCTTTAGGCTGACTAAATTCGACAACCACAATGTAAACGGGCAATTTCGTATCATCTGTCTTTTTAGCTTGTTTTATTTTTTGGCTAATTCGCATATTGAGCGTGTTACTTTTACTTTCTTTCAAAATACCCGATATTTCCAAACGCCCTTTTATGTTATCTTTTGGTAATGTGTCACTTGTATGTTCACCTATTCCCAACCAATAATCTATACCTGTTCCCTGATAAGCTCTTATAATATGTGTAAAATAAGTATATTTTAATAATATCAAAATAGCCAAAGCGGTTGCGCCAAATTCGGTGGCTTCTTTCACATCGTTCCAACTGTTTAGAACGTCATCAGTAATTTTATCATCCCATTCAACGATTAATATTTCTTCAATTTCGCCTTCTACTTTTAGTTCTACGCCCGATTCATAACCATTCAGATACAAACAAATTGCTGCGGCTTCTGCCAAAAATGCACCAATTTTTTTAGAAACAACAGGAATACCCGTTTTTAATTCATCTAAATCGAGCTTCTTCATACACTAATAACGATAAAAAACATAGAGAAAGTCAAGTTACTAATAAATATTCCAAATATCCAGTCTCGCGCCTAAAACTCGCTGAAGGATAGCATAGAAATCATGAAAAACAACCGTCATTCCACATTGGGTTGCGGAATGACGGTTGCTTTTAAATTTGTTTTTTTGTTTTGCACTGAAGGCTTATTTATTTGAGGCTGCGTTCATTTTTCTTATTTATCCTAATCCCAAAACCTATCTGGCTTGATAAAGAAAACGGTATCAATAAAATGGAGCATCCCTTCCCGCTGTCAATACGTTTTCATCGTGCAAATCTTTTATAATCAATCCAAGGTTTAGATTTTCATAATCATTGCGCCTTTTATTTTCAAAACCGTTGGCAGCCATAAAATCTTTTACTTCTTTCAGACTCGTTATGCTGTCTGCTTTTATATAAGGCTGTTGAACTACTGCGTAAAAAGTATGGTCAGACAAATGAAAACCTAATAGCTGATAAGCTGTATCAGCAAAAAAGTAATTATGCAAGAGTAGATTGTAAAAGTAATCTTCCCACGAAGCATAATATATGGCATCATTTAGCTTGATAACATATTTGCCCCCTGTGATATAAACTTTTTGCTCTGCGCCACTTGCTATAAATCTTTCCTCTGGAATGTTCTCTATTATTAGGTTATTTGATTTCGCAAAGTCAATCAACTCCTTTGTTTCTTGTGCTTTGTTTTGGTGTTTTTCTTCAGCCATTGGACTTGCTCTTTTGCCGCTTCTAAGGTAACCGGCAACTGTCTGGATAAGCGCATCATAGCTTGCGCCGCTCTTTCCCGAAATGAGATTTTGTAATTCATATTTTACTTGTTTTATATTCATTTATCTTTTTGATGAAAGCGAACTTAAAAATACACGATTGCATATGTTTTTCATTCAAGCCCCTAAAAGTACGATAAAAAGCTGAAAACTGAAACAACCGTCATTCCACATTGAGTTGCGGAATGACGGTTGCTTTTAAATTTGTTTTTTGTTTTGGCTTCTGTGCTTGGCACGCTGTGCCGCATGAATTGTTTGAAGATATTTCTTTGGATTATTAAACAGGAGGATGCACCCCAAATCGAGCCAAAACCTTTCTCAAATTAACCGCTTCTTGCCGATTAACTTTCAGGCAATGAACGGTCGCTCTACCTATTGGCGTTATGCCTATAATTACGGACTTATCCTCATTCCACATAAAGTGGTCTTTCCAGTTATCTTTTCTGGGATTATAAAATCGACTATTTTCACCCGTCACTGGGTCTAAACAATGCGTTTTATCGTGTTTTGAGCCATTACAAAACTGACAAGAATTGGCTAGGTTTTCGAGCGAATTAGTACCTTCGATAGCAATTGGAATAATATGGTCAATAGGAAAAGTATGGTGGGCATATCCCGAATTAGCTAAACAATATTCACAAAGATGATTAGCACGTTTAGCAACTTGTTTCTTTATTTTAGGACTCATAGAATTAGGCACGTTTAGCAATTTTGATGCCCAATTCTTTATTCAACTTGGCGAGTGGAATATCTTTAAGTTGAGCAATCTCTCCTAAAACTTCTATCCTTTTGATTCTTAATTTTTCTTCTTCTTTAATTAACTTGAAAAATGTTTTTAGTTCTTTTGGGGGCAATTCTGCTTTTTCCCGTTTGGATTTTAGTTCATAAAAACGGTCTAAATCTCCTTCAGGCAATACACATTCTTCGTTTAATCTTCTTAATAATTCAGCAATCTTAGCCTTTTTGCTTTTAGCTTTCCGCTGTGTCAATAATTTAGCAATTTCTTTAGCATACCGTTCTAAATCACTCGTCTCTAATTGAGGAAGAACAGCTAATAAATCTATTTCTGTTTTTATTTGAACTTTAGACATGAATTTGATATTTCTAAAACTAATTTTGCCATTTGTTTGATAAAAGTAAATAATAAAATACAAGTTACTAATAAATATTCCAAATATCCAGTCTCGCGCTTAAAACTCGCTGAAGGACAGCGTAGAAATAATGAAAAATAACCGTCATTCCACATTGGGTTGTGGAATGGCGGTTGCTTTTAAATTTGTTTTTTGTACTGCGTTGGCTTGAGTGCTTGGCACGTTGTGCCGCATGAAGCCTTTTTTATTCTCGGCTGGCTTTAAATCCACCGTCTTACTTTCTTTAAGTATTCTTCGTATTCAGCTCCAAATTCACGCTTTAAAAATTCCTCTTCCAATCTGATTTGAGTATTGATACTTATTGTAGATAACGAAATTATCAATAAAGTAAAAGCATTAGGTATCACAAGGAATAATCCAACATTGGCTATCATTATTCCTAAAAATACTGGATTTCTTGAAAATGAAAACATCCCCGAAGTAACTAATTTCGTTTTATTTTTTTCGTCAATTCCAATTCTCCAAGAGTTTGCCATTTGACTCTGTGCAATCCAAACTAAAATTAAGGATAATATCAGTAATCCCCAACCAATCTTAATTAGAATTGGATTTTCTAAATACCAAAAAGGAAGCAAATAGTCATACCAATCATTTTTGAAAGCGTAAATTCCTACAATTATCAATTCTAAAAACGTGATTATCGTAAATACTTTTCCGTTAAATCCATGAGCGTCATCAGTTTTGTTAAATGTCAATGGATTAACTCCCGTTCTTTTCCAAAGTAGCAACGACCTTATCACAAAAACGAGTAAAAAATAAATTAATAGATATATAAATAAAATCATCGAACTTAATTTTCAAAGGTTTAAAAATATGCAAGACGAAGCAACTTTTATATTACTTCGCCTTGCTTTTTCTTCAAGACTGATTTATTTAATGATGTTCATCGTGGTGATTGCCAAATGGCTTTATAACGACCCCCGCTGAAAAAATAAATCCGTCAGTCGGTGCATATATTTCATTGAAAATCGGATTTTCGTGTGGGGGCAAGACTTCACTCGAAAATCTTGCCTGTCTTCTATCTGTAAAGTTCTCGAAGTTGATAAACGGACTCCCCCAATCAAAATGCTTTTGGATTAACAAACCCATAATTACAAAATCATCGGTTGAAGTTCCGTCACTCAAATGCTGCTTTCCTGTGTAATATGCTTCATATCCAATTCGCCATTTTTCATTTTCATACATCAAAACTGACCCTGCATTGTGTTTAGCGGTCAATGGTTTTTGTGGATTATTTGGTAAATAATTCAGCGTGGCATTGATAAATGCGTAGTTTAAAAACCACCGAAAATCTTTATACGTGAATTTTATATTAGTCTCTGACCCCTTGCTAAGAACATTTCCGTCTGCATTCATAAATTGAAAATTCCCATTAGGCAGACTGTTTAAAAGCAAAGCATTATCAATACTCGTCAGGTAAAATAATTGATTAACTGAAAACGTGATTTTATCCGTAATTGTTCCTTTGTAATTGATGTCAAAATTCAATCCGTAAGACTGCTCCGCATTGATGTTGTCTTTATCAATCGGTAACACATTTTGGAAATTTAATCGGGCAGCTTCTTCTGTAAAAATATCAGGTATTTTATAGCCCAATCCTCCGCCAATCCTGCTTGAAAATTTATCGGTTGCCTTCCATAACAAAGAAACTCTTGGCAAGGCAAAAACTCCCCAATCAGGCGAGTAATCTGTACGAAAACCACTTTCTAAAACCCATTTATCTAAAAAATCTGTTATGTTATTTCCAAATGCTCCAAATGTCACATTACTTTGATTTCGAGGATTAATAGAATTTTGCTCTTCAAAATCATCGCTGTAAATATTTGCTCCAATAATCCAATCTGACTTATCGTTTCCAAAACTGTAATTAGCTTCGGTAAATGAATTCCATTGCTTTCCCGAAAAATTCAGGTTGGTAGAACTCAACGCCCTGTCAAAGTAGGAAACGCTATTTTTGATTTGTAAAAATCCGTTTTCCTTTATCTGATTTTCATAGACGGCTTGCGTACTTAAACGAGTAGAGATGTTTCTTTCTGAAAATTGATGAATGCCATCTTCTCTGTCATTTATTTTTGTAAGGTCACCACCTAATCGGTTATCATAAGTTCCATTAAGTCCAATCCATAATTGAGAATTATCGTTGGGGTAATAAAACAATTTAGGATTAAAGGAAACTGATTTTGTTTTAGGCAAATTGGTGAAATCATCCCCGTCAGGGTCATAAGCTTTTTGGTAATGTCCTGAACCATAAAGCGTATAACCAATTTTACCATTTCGTTGACTGTAAAAAGCATTGGCTGTACTACCTAATGCTTGTGTTTGGGTCAGCATGATTTCAAAATTCGGTTCATCTTCGGGTGTTTTGGCAACCATGTTAACCAATCCTGCGATTGCTCCGCCACCATAAAGTGTGGAAGAACTTCCTTTGATAATTTCAAATTGTTGTAAATCCAAAGGAGGGATTTGCATGATACTCAATCCACCTGAAAACCCGCCAAATAAAGGAAAACCGTCTTTTAAGAGTTGGGTATATCTGCCGTCCAATCCTTGTATTCTGACACTACTATTTCCACTACTCAAAGATGTTTGTTGTATTTGTATCCCTGTGCTCTCTCTCAATACCAATGAGATATTTGCCGAGTTCATAATCGCTTTTTCTCCCAATTCTTCCAATCCGATAAACTCGACACGAGTAGGAAGATTTCTAATAGTTCGGGTACTTCGGGTGGCACGAATTACAATTTCACCCAAATCTTCATTTGCTTCATGTAAAGAGAATGTGAAAGATGAATTATTAGCTGAAATATTTAAAATAGTATCAATTGTCTCAAAACCAAGAAAAGAAATATTGATTTCGTGTTCGCCTACGGGAACATTTTCGATAATTACTTTTCCTTCAATATCAGAAACATTCCCTTGTCCTGTATCTTCAAAAAGTAGGGTTGCCCCAATCAAGGGTTCGTTAGTTTCTTCTTCCAAAAGTATTGCTTCAAAAGTTACATTTTGAGCAAATAGCATAGAGGTTAGCATTGCCCATAGAGCAATGAATAAAGTTATATTTTTCATTAAATTATTTTTTGTTAAACCAATAAAATTTGTGTCAAAAGGATATACCTATCCCATGAAAAAGGCTTAACAAAAGGTGGGCGGATGCCAAACGGCTTGATTAAATGAGAAAGAATAGAGGTTAGAATAGTTAAATTGACTATTTGAATTCAGTAGAGGATTAGGTTTATTAATGGTTGTTCTTAGTGTTAAGTTTATATTTATTCCACAGCATGGGCAGGCACAAAATGGACTACAATGGTCTTTTTTGTCCTCTGAATGGTCATGTTCTAATGAGATTTCCTGACCTTCTTCATCACAAGTATGCCCGTCACTACATGGCATTACCGACATAGTGAGTATAAGTAAACCTAATATGATTGACAGATACTTCATTTGCTCTGCAAAGATAGTCATTATTTCACTGCAACTCAATTGCAATTTAGATATATACCTTTTGTTTTGTTAGTTTTTATTTTTTACGCTTGCCGAGAACTTAAAAATAAACACATCACAGTAAGCAACTTTCACTTCAAAAACACCTTCTCCGTATAAACACCACCATTAGGCGTTTTGATATGTATAAAATAAATGCCTGTCAATTGGGTCGGCACTTCTACGGTGTGCATTAGGTCATTGATGGGTACATTCAATAATTGCCGTCCCATGAGGTCAACTAAAGAGAAGTTGGCTTGCTGGATTTGCGGATTATGAATTTGGATAGTACGGGAGCTTGGTTGATAATGAATGTCCATTTCTACCAAAGCCTCATTTTCTATGGAAGTAAGGAAAGTACAGGCTAAAGGATTTTCGCCAATCTCGATGGTTTCACCGGGCGTTAGGTCTAAGCCTGCAAAACCGGGGAAATTGGGCGCATATTTATAGGCTCGAAAATTAGAATTGCTACTGATGTTTTGTCCCTGTGTGCCGGGGGTATCTCCAAACAAAGGGATGATATATTCCCAAACTTTATCTCTGTTTGCATCAATTTCAAAGATGATGCCTCGCGAACCTACATTGAGTAGCGTATTGCCATTGGGCAGACGTTGAGCATTTGACAAATAAGGAGAATGGAAATTTTCATCCCACAGATGACCATATTCCCATTCGCTATCACCGGGTCCGTAAGGCTCGGCAGCCGGAACGATATAGCCACCATTGGCATCTTGCGGAGGACTGATGATTTCGCCTGTCGAATAATCCGTGCCGGGACGACCATTTCCATTATTGAAAATTAAAATTTTACCTGCATCCGTAAAGCCGTCTTGTATCCAATTGGCACCATGTTGACCGAATAGTTTTTGGTCACTTACAGGACCTCTATTGTAGGCAGAATCATTTCCCCAACGATATAAAATATCACCACCTTTGCCATAAAGACCGCCATTATGGGTGGCTGCCTCGGCAGTGGTTGTACTATGGTCTAATATCCAAATTTCATCCGAATTGCGGACACTGATTAATATTTGGTCTAATGCAAGATTATAATCAATGGCATTAAAATGATTCCAATCTCTACTGGAGTTTGAGTTGGAACTATTCAACTCCGGTAAGTTGATATTGAACAATTCAGGATGTTCTGAAACCACGCCGTAATTGAGTTTATCGGCATCAAAATCTTGGATATAATGGTCTTTAATTTGCCATTCCCAGACAATATTAGCGTCATTATTACCGACTGGTTCTAACTCCATAATACGCTCTGACCACATATAGCTTACCTCCGGAAATTCATCGGGGTCACGTCCCAATGCTATGATTTCAGCTTCATAAACCAATTCCCAGGTTAAGACCAAAATATTTCCATTGGGCATATAGACCGCATCGTGGTGCGAAAGCTGCGTGTCCGTATTGATTTCATAGCTCCAAACGGTATTATTGTCCCAATCAACCAATTCTAAACCACCGGCATTACTCGCCGAAGTGAAAGGACCTACCAAGTCGGCTTTATAGGTGCGTAACATCAATCCATTGTCGAGGAAGTACGCCGCAAGTCCGGGGCGTGTGCCTCTATCCCATTCATTGACTAAGTAACCGCATTGGTCAACGATATAGGCTTTTGTTCCAGAAAAAGGCGAGAAAAAAGTATAGCCTTCCAGACTACCATCTTCGACTACCGTTACGCCCATTGTTTGGGCATTTGTTTGATTGAAGGCTAAAAAGAAAAAGAAGAAAGAAAATAAAATTGACTTTTGCATGGATGGATATGTTAATTTGAATCAAATGCCTAAAATTACTGTAAAAAGCTGAAAATTACGGTAAGAAATTATTTCTTGGCGTTTTCAACTCTAATCCGACTCAAACTTTCTTGCGTGATACCAAGATAAGATGCGATGTGATAATTGCGCGTAAACTGTTCAATATCAGGATATTGTTTTAAAAATAAATCATATCTTTCCGAAGCCGTCAGTTGCAATTGATTCAAAATCCGCTTATGCAAACTAACCATGTGGCGTTCTAAAAGATGTCTCTGAAAAGGCTCGTATTCGGGGAATAGGGTGAGTATATCATCCAATTTTTTGGTATCAAATTCAATGACGGTGGATGCTTTAAGACATTCTACCGTCAGGGTTGCGGATTCATTATTGTGAATGGCGATATAGTCACTTATCCACCAGTTTTTAATGGCAAATTGCAAGGTATGCTCTTTGCCATTTCTGTCGATACAGTATGACCTCAAACAGCCGTCTGTCACAAAATATATTTTGTTTACACGCTGTCCCTGACGGATTAAGACCGCCCCTTTAGCAAAGGTTTCTTTATTTGAAATAGAAAAAAGATATTCTTCGGCTTCTAAACTGAGTTGAATCTTGCTTTTTATTTTTTTAATTAATTCTTTCAACTTTTGATGTGTTTTAATTCCTGATACTGAGAAATTAAAATATTGATAAAACGCATTTGTGCATTTTTTTTTAACGAAAAAAAGACCCATTAACAAGTTAATGAGTCTTAAGTAATTTCATCCCTTAATGATGTCGATTATTTTTTTCGTCTTCCCTAACCACTTAATTTTAGATGCTGGTCTTATTGCATCTGGATATTTACTGCATTCAATCCTTTTTTTCCTTCTTCAACATCGTAAGACACCTTGTCTCCTTCAGTGATTGACATACCATTTAGTCCATTTACATGAACAAAAATATCCTTTCCGCCATCATCCGGTGTGATGAATCCAAATCCCTTGCCGTCATTAAAAAACTTTACTGTACCGTTATTCATTATTAACATTTAATATATGAAAAGGCGGGATATAAGAGTAACACCCTCACCAAAAGGTAATAAACAACTTATTAATGTATTTAGCACCAAGTTTCTATGTTTTTATCCTAAGACCATGCTAAATTAGTGCAAAAAGGAACTTTATGGGACTTTTTTCCAGCAAAAACGTGAATGACTACTTAGGGCGTGTCCCCCTCCTTATCAGTCGGGGGTCGGGCTATCCGGCACTCTCTCCATTCCGCTATCGCTACATTACGTTCAAACAACACCTACTATCCCTCACGCAAAAAAGACAAACGAACAGACGAAAAACGAATAATCACTAAGTGGTTATTAGTCCATAATCTAACGTGAAATATCTTCGCGTTAGACTATGGACTACCAACTACCACTAACTTATTTTCTTTTCTTCCGATGAATTGACGAATAATACATTGCCTACATTTTCGTAGCCTTCAAATATTTCCATCCCCTTTTGTTTTAATAATTCGGCGCGAAAACCCACTATTGTGAGGTCGGCATCCGTTGATTTTTCGTTGACGACTGTTTTAGCATCTACCTCTGCTTTACGAACTATCAATTCGATGTTTTTCGGAGAAATAGGCAAACGTCCTGATTTTGTAAGTTCAAACAATCGCTCGCGTTCTTCGTCCAATGAAGCTTCAGGATGTAGAGCGAAAATTTTAATCAAGCCATCTTCCCACTCCTTATGCCCTAAAATAATGTACGCTAATAAAATCATCAAATTGGCATTTTCATAATCATTTGTAGTAATCCAGATGTGAATCGTGCGTTTGAATCCAAAACCTTTTTCGCTGCTACCGAGTACCATTACATCAAAATTGACGGTACGAATCAATTTGAAATTATCGACAAATGCCTCTATATTTTGCGGAGCTTGTTTTGAAAATTCAAAAAGTAATGCATTATTTTCTTTGCCCGAAATACCCGGCAATTGCACCAATTGGGCTATCGCGGAAGTATACGAGGGGCTTATCAAAGTATCAATATAAACATTGCTTTCGCTGACCTCTGCCATCTTTATGAGCCTTTCTTGTGCTTCGAGTGCTTCGTCGCTTGTTTTTTTGGATAGATAGCCATTTATGAGGTGCATATACGTCCCAAATCCGTATCGCTTCGATAGCCAACCCAATAACCTGAACGCCGAAATTCGCTCGAACGAATCTTCCGAAATACAAACTATCGAAGGTCGCCAATTTACGCTTTGCTCCTTTTCTGTTTTTTGTACAAATACATGCAATTGTCGGCTGAGTTGGAAAATTACGCCCTGAAAAATGACCGCGAGATTTTGTTTATCTTTATTGTAATAAGAAATAAACAAATATAAAATAAGCATTAATAGTAGCGCGAAAAGTGCGTAAATAGGATTCATAAAAAACATCAAACCCAAACAAGCAATCGCCCCCATGAGTGAAAGATACCATTTAGATTTGAAGGTCGGACGATAAGAAGGGTCAGCAGCAAAATGTTGCAAAAATGAAATCAAGCACAAAGAGCCATAAGTCAGCATGAAGAACATCGAGATGATTTGCGCCACAAAATCAATATCACCTAACACAATGAAAAAGAACGCAATACCAATAGTGATAAGAGATGAATTGTAGGGTTCGTCGCGTTTGCCTGCGCCGCGCGAAAGCCAATTATTCGCACCCATACCGGGCAAAACCTTATCTCGTGCAATTGCCTGTAAAGTACGCGGCGCGACCATAAGCGAACCAAGCGCAGAGGAAATCGTAGCCGCCGCCAAGCCCAAAGGAATGACCCACCAACCTTGCCACGCAATGTCTGACATGACGAGATTTTCGGTGTTTGCCAATGCTTCGGGCGAAGCTGATGACCATAATTTTATGGCAATCAAAAAGTAAATAACCATGCCCGCCACCGTAGCCGTAAGCGTACCAAGTGGTATCGAACGACTCGGGTTTTCCAGGTCGCCCGACAAACCTACACCCGCAGTAATACCCGTAAATGCCGGAAAAATAATCGCAAAAACAATGAAAAAACTGTCGGGATTGGAGACGCGCTCGACGATGTCTGCACCACCGCTCGCAGCGTATTCTGTCGAACTAAAAAAGAAGGCAATGAGCGCGAAAGTCAGCGTAAAGACAACGACATAAAGCATTTTCACACCCAAATCCGCACCTTTTATCAAAACCACCGCTGTTAGCAAAAATAGGGCAGGAATGGCGACCGTTTGTTTTTGTTCGATGACTCGAATGAGCCAATCAGCCATATCGTAATTTTCGACCAAATAGGTAGATAAAGGTTTGAAGGCTTCGGAAAAAGCAATGATATAAAAGGCAACACTAATCGCTTGCGAGAAGTACAACGCAATGCCAATCGTAGCACCAATCACCAAGCCAAAGGAGCGCGAAATAATGAAATATTCGCCGCCACCTTCTACTTTTTGGTTGGTCGCAATCTCCGCCAATGCCATCGCCGTAGGTATCGTGACGGTATGACCCACCAAAATAATCGCAAAGGTAAGTAGTAATCCAACATTGCCCACTGCATAGCCAAATCGCAAAAACATGACCGCCCCCAATATGGTGGAAATAGCCGTAAAAAATACAGGCGATGTGCCAAATTGGTTCTTTTTCGTAGTGAGTTGGCTCATAGTTGAAAATTCAATTGTTCGTTCATTTTTCGTGAATTAAGTAGTGGGACAAAAATAGGCTTACAATTTTGACGTGGTTATTTTTTCGATATTTTTTCTTACAAAAACCGCACATAGCCTACGCTACGTAAGGATTTTTGTAGGGAAAAATAGCGGAAAAAGAAACCGTCAAAAAGTAAGGATATTTTTGTCTCACTACTTATAATAATAAAAATCATGGTACAAATACACTCACTTAATAAAAAAAATCAGCCATTCGTTTTAGTATCAGGAATTAAATAAATGTACATTCTTCGCATCGTTATTTTTTCTTTAGACGAACCAAACTTGACACGAATACTCACTGTATTTAAGGAAAATTTGGTGAAGTATAAAGGAAAAAGAACAAGTCGAGAATATACATTTATTTTCTTCCTCTTCCCTAAGAAGTTCTCGGTCAGGCACTATGTAAAATTCAAATTCAAGTATCAAGTTCCAAATAACAAAAATGAAACCCTTCGAATTTGTTATTTGGAGCTTAGTTAAGACTCTAATAGTGGTGCGACCGCTCTGCGGTCGAAATACTTGAAATATTAATAATTGATAACATACTTTGACCCTTCTGCGGTCATTTATCATACATTGATGACCGCAGAGCGGTCAAAGTATGTTAGCACAATCGTTTAAAAGTTCGCTTCGACCGCAGAGCGGTCGCACTATTTTTAGAGTCCTAAAGTAGAATTAGTACTTGAATTTTTATTTTGAAATCAATTTCCTTGTAATAATCGGCTGCCCATCTTTGATTAGATTTATCATGTAAAAACCTGCCTCCTCGAGTTGTACGCGAAGCGGCATGTTGTTATTTACTTCATCAAAATAAAGGATTTTTTTGCCGAGCATGTCGGTGATAGACACTTGGTAAGTTAGCGTTCCTTCGGTTTCGAGGGTCATATTAAAATTGCCACCTTCTGCCGGATTGGGATATACCGAAAAGAGATTGACTTCGCTAAAATCAACGATTGAAGTCGTTTTAACTGTCATGCTGAAAACATAATTTCTGAAATTTTCGAGGCATTGTTTGGCTGCTCCGTAGCCGCCGTGTATGAGTACGCCCGAATTAAGTTCGATGTTTTCCAATGCACGGATATAATCTGCATCAAGACTTATCAGCAATTCATTGTTGTCATTAGCCACAAAATCAACGCTTACCTCTGTCTGAAAGTAGTTTTTATCGCCCAATACATGTAATTCAATGGGTTGGTTAAAGGCACTTCCGCCATCGCCTTCAAAGGCAATAAATCGGTATCCGCCAGCCCAGCCCCAGTGCATCGAAGGCAATTGTGGTGCTAAAGGGTGAGTTGATGGGTAGCTGGAGGGGTCTAAGTGATTATGCTCTTCATCAACTCCGATGTAAAAGCTAATTTTTTCAACTGCATTGATGTCATGGCTACCCAAATCGACTTCTGTAGGGGCAGAAGCATCTACCAAAATCCATACATCTTCGATGGATGTTTGCAGACCTCCATCGTGAGTAAGCGTGATTTCAGAAATATAATATTCCATGCGAGTTGTCTTAAAATCATGTCCAAGATTGTTTTGCATGGCAGCATTCATCGCAAAATCGACATCATCTCCCAATTGGTGACGAATGTTGAGTTGGATATTATTTTGAGCGGTAAGACTTGTACTCAAAATTAAAAATGCTATTAAGGTAAATAAAGAATATTTCATGTATTTTTTATTTTGTAGTGAGTAAATAGTCAGTAGACTTTATTTAGGAATATTTTGTATGCATGGAACTTTCGTATTTTTTCGATAATTGAGCCTCATTTTGAGCCGCATCTCGGCTGAGCTGAGACGGGGCGAAAAATAGGGGAAGAGTATCGGAAAAAGACAAAGTTAGCTGCATACAAAAATTTTCTAAATAAAGTCTAATGTCCAATACACAAAGATATTCATTTAAATCAAGTGTGTCACAAATCAGTGGTCAGTTCAAAAAATAAAAAAAACCAAAAGTCAACCGTCTTTCTGAATTTATTTCAGAATCTGCCAAGCGATGGAAAACAAATGCTACACGAAAGCTGTAATTTATTGATTTATAATAAAATACAAAACTGAAACTCATATCAAAATCGCGCCCTGTCGCATAGGAGATTCTGAAATAAATTCAGAAAGACGTTTTGATTTGGAGTTTTGGTTTTTCGTTACCACCGAGTTGTGACACACTCATTTAAATTAAGTAAGTCTTACATAATTTAGGATTTAGTTTATAATATTTGCTCTTTATTAATTTGAGCGGAAGTGAAAGAACAATTTTCACCTTTTGACACTATAAACATCGGGTAGGAGAGTGCTTATCTGATTTGTATTTGCATTTATTAAAGCTGAATGGAAATATCTAATATTTCAAATGTCATTGAACCTCTTGGCGTAGTAACATCTGCGGTATCGCCTACCGCTTTTCCAAGTAGACTATTGCCGATGGGCGAAGCCGTTGATATTTTCTTTTGCTTCAAATCTGCCTCTGCTTCTGATACTAAAGTGTAGGTAAATTCTTTCTTCGATTTGGTATTTTTGATTTTTACAGTAGAAAGTACACGCACGCTCGAAGTATCTAAGTCTTCTGCATTGAGGACTCTGGCATTTGCCAAAATCTTGCTCAATTTACTGATTTTCATCTCCAATAAGCCTTGTGCATCCTTTGCTGCATCGTATTCTGCATTTTCCGAAAGGTCGCCTTTCTCCCTTGCTTCTGCTATGGCTGCCGATGCTTCTGCTCTGCCTTCACTTCCGAGATATTCCAATTCTGCCGATAATTCATCGAATTTCGCTTGCGTCAAATAATTTGTCATATTAAGATTAGTGTTAAGTTCAAGTCTAAGATTAAGTTTAAACTTGAACTTAGTAACTTGCGTATTAAGAATAACAATGCACAGACGTATGCCTGTGCTACCTATTTTTATAAAAAATGAGAAGAACATTTCCTGCGAAATGTTCTTCTCATTTACAAATGTACAAAAAAAACTTATATCGTGTCAAGTTTTTACGCCGTTAATTTGTTGAATCGTTATCCGTTATCCGTTATCCGTTATTCGTTATTCGTTATTCGTTATCCGTTATCCGTTATCCGTTATCCGTTATTCGCTTATTAGTATTTGCCTGCGGCAAATAATTCAACGAATTAACAAATCAACGAATAACGAGTCAACGAATAACGAATCAACGAATCAACGAATCAACGAATAACGAATCAACGAATAACGAGTCAACGAATAACGAGTCAACGAATAACGAATAACGAGTCAACGAATCAACGATTATATCGCTAATCTGACACCGATAGCGTGTGTTCCGTTAAACGGATTGGTTGTTTTGTATGAATAATCAATCCCGAAACGTGAGTCTTTATCCTTGCCGAAAGGCACTTGGATAGTTGCTCCTGCTGCTAATCCGGTGTGTACATTGGTGCGTTCTGCATCATTGAGTAAGCCATCTTCGTAGCGGTAGCCTGCACGAATCATAAACATTTCGTTGAAGGCATACTCAATACCGCCACCAAATTGGTCGCGAGTAAACGAGTTGGAAACGAAAGCTAGCATGACGCTAAGGCGTTGCGTGTCGTTGGCAAACATGAAGTCGTAACCACCGCCGATATTAAATACAGATGGCAGGTCAAATGCTTTGATACGCGGGTCAGCAGCAAAACCTTCATTACCGGATACAGGTCCTTCGTTGCTCGGTGGCGAGAAGGTAGAAAAGCTAAACCCTGCCCCTTTGTATTTTACGGCTGTACCGATATTGCGAAGGCTGATGCCGATTCTCAAACCGCCTGTATTGTACTGGATGCCTGCATCGAAACAAACGCCCGTAGCACTTACATCACTTGTCGCCTGCTCAGAAATGAGGCGCGTGGTGAATCCTACGCTGATACGTTCCGAAAATTCGTGTGCATAACCGACGCCGAGATTGAAGTAAAGCGGCTCATAGGTCACCCCGATACCTTCGGGTTGGCTGGTCGTTGTCACGGGAATTTCTCCAAAATCGACAGACATGAGCGTCAATCCTAAGACGCCATTTTCGCCGATACGCTGACCGATACCCAAGCCGTTTAAGCCTATATCAGAACCTTCTAAGTAGAAGGTACGGCTAAAATTCAATTCAGTTTTATTGATACCTGTAAGTCCTGCCGGATTGATGCGGAGTGCTTCGATACCACTCACATGCCCAATCCCTACACCATACAGTCCCGAACTGGCTGCCCAGGGGTTGAGCAGCAGCTCATAAGCTCCTGCTTGTCCCTGTCTATCCGGGTTGCCGGCTTTTGCCTGAAAAGCAAAACCAACAAGAAATATAATTGATAATATTAAATATCTTTTCATTTTAATTTTAATTTGATTGTTGGATTGTCAGATTGTTGGATTGTCAGATTGTCGGATTGTTATAGTTTTTTGCGAAGCAAAAACAATCAATCAAACAATTTAACAATTCAACAATCAAACAATTCAAACAATTTTTTCTACAAACCAGTCGTGTCAAATTCGCGGACACCACCAAACCATTTGAGTACTTTTTCACCTAATCCAGAAGCATTTGCATCAATGTGAATGATGTATACACCACTCGCTATGCTGATGCCTTGCTCGTTTTTCAAATCCCACTCTTCGGAAGTGATGAGCTGGTCTGTACCTCTTGAAAGGTCGGGCTGAGCATCGCGATTGTAGGTACGTATCAGGCGTCCGTCCAATGAGTAGATGCTGATTTTACACTTAGCCGGCAAGTTGGTAAATTTCACCACTTGTTCGATACTGCTGTTTTCGTAAGCAGAAAATCCGTAGTACGGATTGGGTACTGCACGAATCAAATCTAACGCATCTTCGGCAACCTGCTGGTCGCCAACGGTAGCTATTCTATCCGCATCAATGGTAAATTCGTACTTCGGATAACCATTGTTGCTTGTCGGTTCATCAGTCACTTGGAATGGATTATTTACTCTCAATTTGAAAGTAACATCATTCGGAATGATACCGTCTTCGATAGAGTTCAACTCAATAGCAGGAATTGGTGCGGTAGAAACCCATCCTACATCAGCCCAAGCTGCTGCATTTAAGATGGTATTGGTGTTACCGATACCATCCAATTGAGTTTGTCCTTCGTCGTATAAAGTCGTCGTCACGTAGATGTGATGCTGTGCGCCCATTGATAATTCGGCGATAGATAATGGATTTTCAGTTATAGCGAAGAATGTAGATGGGTTCCACATCATATCATTACCCGTTGAGTCAGGGTCTGGTAAGAAGTTGCCTCCGTAGAAGGTATTTTCACCAAAGAAAACATTGAGTCGTTCTCCTGTTTCTACATCAATAGCATAGCCAGGGAACCAAGACATTCCTGTACCTGTTCCGTCAGGTTGTCCGTCTTTACCGACTGATTGTGCATCTCTGACACCAAAGAAAGCATCATCGTCCGCAGGAATACCACCAATGTCAGGGTCTGCATAGAACTCTGTGAAAGAGTTGACTACGATACATCTACTCCATTTTGATTTGTCAGAAGTGAGTACAATATCTACATTGGGCAGTGCATTTCTACGTCTGTTGCCGGCTGTGGTAAATTGACCGTTAATGAATGACTTATCAGGTCTTGGTGTAACAAAATAATCAGGCGGAAAATTCGGTACGTTTGGCGGTGGAGGATTCGGTGTTGCAGTGGTCAAATAGAAAGGAGCCCATGCACCAGAAAGAACGTTGCTGTACACCTTATTCGGGTCTTTTAATTCATCTGCCTCACCTGATCCTGTTTTGATATAATTACTGACGAAACCAAAGGCATCATCTTGTACATTAGTGTACCACGGCACTCCGCTAGGGTCATCATAAGTTACTGTCGCTCCAAAGAAGCCATTATTAGTAAATGGGTTGTCATAGACTTCGCCCGTTTGACTTACTGAAATGGAAATACCGAGTTCAGGAATCAATTGTTCGTAAGCCGAACCTACTGGTTTTTCGGAATTAACGGTCACGCCATTGCCTTCTAATACCCAGTTGATTGGGTCTTTGAGTTCATCGTCCGTCAAATCATCATCTACTAAGGTCAATGTATATGTACCACCTTTTAAGCGTAGCGGGTCAAATACTTTTACTTCAAACGGACCTGCATTTGTTTGGTAAGTGAAGGTTTCTTCTTTGCCCGATTCGCAGATAGCTGCAATAGATTCATCAGTCAATTCTAAGAAAATGCCACCCAAACCTTCACCGTCAATGCGAGTGATTTCGGGTGCATCGCCATATTGTGCATTAATCACTGTACCATTTTCCGGCTGATTTTTGTGCGGAATACCTGTGTAGGTTGAGATATTACGACGACCTTGTAGATAAGGTGCTTTTTGCGTATTCTCAAAATTATTCGGGTCGAATGGTAGGTAGTTATTATAAGCGTAAGCTACTGCGGTAAAGTAATATTTCTTGTGATTGACCAAACGAGTTTCTTCCGTAGCAAATCTATCATCTGTAATGCTGAATGAGTGGCGAATACCGTTATCGTCAGCTTGTACTTTAATAGTAGGTGTGAAAATACCTGATACTTCGTTGAATGGTTCGTAGTTTACGATAGTACCTACACCATCGCTAATATCTACGGTAGCTACTAATCTCGCTTCATCACAATCATCAAAATTATCACAAGGTACTGTTGGTTTTAATAATTGATAAATAGAATATCCTTGGAAATTATATACCGAATCTTGGAATCCGGGTGGAATGAGTGGGTCAAATTCTTGGTATTCTTCATTAAAATTGTTGGAACTTGGCGCATTAGAAAGCGTCAAAATCAACTCTTGGTCAAGTTCTACCACAGAAATATCCGGTGCATCCGGTCCGTCAACGATGTCAAAGCAGCTATCAAAAAGACCTTGAGCAACACGGTCAGCATTGAGTAATGGCGCAAAAGAAGGACATGGATATTCGCCCTCCGGCACCCATACTGCACCTACGATAACTTCGTTAGTCGTACCAGGGTTGAGGATGAAAGGACCTGAAGACTGTACAAAACGACGGTCATCAGGGTCATTACCTACGCTACACTCTGACCACTCGCTACTGTTTGACGGGTCACCCGGAAACATATATGGTGTAGGATTAGTTCCTTGCATAAAACCATCACCACCTTCTTCTACCGGCGAATCATCTTTCCAAAAACCTGATAGGTAACCGTAAAAATCTTGTGCTTCTTCCGGGTTTGTGGTAGCAGGGTCATCACTTGGGTCAAAGTTGTTATTATAGTAAATGAAAGCAGACATACCTAATTCTATTAAGGTATCTGGAGCTTCTCCTGGTAGCGGATCTCCCGCGATTGAACCATCAGCGTTGAGTAACTTTGGTGCCAAAGGGCCTCTAAAGTAATCGACACCCAACATTGGTACTTGCGTACCATAACCATTTACCCCTTCACAATCAGGGTCAGTACCTTCACCGTTGTAAACGATACCAAGCGATTCTTCCACGACACAGCCTACGTAGTCATTATTCCAGCAGCCCAAATCTGGGTCTACCCATTGACCGATATAAGTATTAAGCAAAGCTACATTTGCTTTATTGAGCAAAGTATATTTGTAGAAACTCATGTTGTTGACCGCATTGTTGGTGGCATAAGAAAAGGCAAGTGCCTGTATTTCCATGCCTATTTGGTCTGCACCTGATTCGGAGTGAATGTTTCCTACATCATTATACATCCACCATATCATTTGGTCGGCATAAGATACATCAGCGGCACTAGTTGCCTCGCAGCCGATAACGCCGATTTGAGGAATATCTCCGTCATAGGGGTCATAATCACCATCTCCATCTTGATCATAAAATGGTGCGAGGTCAGTATTAGGTGGTAAATCAAACCCTGCCAACCCTTGAAAATAATCATTATTTCGTGCAGGCCATCTGAGCAACGACTCAGGTACTTCACCGTCTACTGAATTGTCTGGCAAGCCATCACCATCATCGTCCTGAAGATAATCTGCTACGAGGTCTTCGATATCCGAACCAAAGACTTCAAAGTGCCTATCCCATTGTTGACAAGTTGCTTGGTCGGTTGTACCTTCTTCATTGATAGGACCGGGCCAAAAATCATTACCATTTTGTCGGTAGGTTTGTGCAGCAAGTTTAAGGTTGCCTGCTGCATCGTATCCGCCTATCCAAATTGCCGCAGCAAAGATGGAAGATACTTCGCGCTCGCCAGGTTCTACATTTGGTATGACGTAACGTCCGTCACTCAAATCCCACCAAAGGTCACCCCCACCAAGCAATTTTGCTCTTACATTATTGATGTCAAGGTCAATTTGTGAAGTAGAAGCCACACAATCGCTACGCAAAGTGACTTCTGGATTTTCTTGCGGAGGGGCTTCTCCCCCCGGAACTATTTTCTTTTCTTTAGCTATACCTATTTGAAGGCATCCTGCTATAAGGAGAAGAACTATGAAAAATTTATTTTTATACATGACTAAGTTTTATTTTAAGAATAAGTTTAAGTTTAAATCAATGCAAATTATTGATAGTCAGCATTTTGAATTTTCAAATAAACTTAATTTGTTATATTCATTTTTTAATATGAATTAATATTTATTCTTTTTAATTTTAATAAAAAAAATACCGTGCTGGTTATTTCGTGTATTTCGTTAATTAAAATTATCAAAATGAAAGTGATGCACCGACACGTATTCTTCGTGGAAGTCCGTAGTGGCCACTTTGTTCTAATCGTAATTCGTATAAATCGCGTGTCGTTTGGTCTACATTGCTATCTGGTGCATAGAAACCGTCGTCAGTAGGAGATTGCGTGTATCCGTATACACCAACCACATTTCTTGTATTGAGCAAGTTTTGACATCTGACATATACATTGAGATACATCGGACTTTTCGTATCTTCTTTGCCGAGGCTAACATCTCTGTCCAATCTTACGTCTAGTCTTGATGTCCATGGAAGTCGTGCGCCATTGAAATCACCGTCAATACCGTTTCCTCCACGGGAATTACCATCCGCTCCTGCGTTTGCACTTGGGTTGGTGATGTCGAGTTTTGGTGTAAATGGTCTTCCCGAACCTACGCTCATCAAAACATTGAGTCCTGTATTTGCAAGGATATTTTTACCAAATAAAGTTGGTCCGTTATACTTGTTACCATCTTTGTAACGATAATCTCCGCTCAAAATAAGGTTGTGACGTTGGTCAAAATCGTAAGGGTAAAAAGGTCTTACATCACCTCTATCGGTAGAACCTCTATTTTGATTAGCATTGGAACCTGTACCTTCTGCAAACTGTAAAGTGTAGTTGGCTTTGAGTGAAAGGTTATTGGTTTCTCTCAAATCATAAGAGAATGAGAACCCTTTTACTGTACCAAAATCACGATTGTCGTAAGTAGAATAAGATGCTACCGGGTCAGCGTAGATGTATTGTCTTTGATTGACTTCATCTCTTTGCTCACGATAGTAAGCAGAGATTTTTATTGCCGAACTTTCTGAAACTTTTTGCTGGAAACCTACTTGATAGTCAATAGTTTTAGAGGGTTTTAGGTTTGGATTATTGATGGTTGTACCAGAGTTGAGGCTTTGCTCAAAGTTGTAATAGTCCAAAGCGTCTGCATAAGTCTGTGAAGGTCGTCTTGAAAGTACATCGTAGTGCGCGAAGAAACCTGCATTCTCAGAAAGTGGGAAGGAGAAGGAAATACGCGGCATTACGGTAATTTGTGGTTCGTAATCCACAAAACCTGTTGGAGCGAAACCGTCTACTTGAATGGCTACATCATTCGGATTGTCGTAGTATGGCTTGTCGCCCGAACCACCAAATATAACCACCGGGTCATTTACAGCGTTTCCGTTGGCTTCATACCATTGTTCGCCATCACGATAAGCAGTGATTGTTCCAGCTTCTTGATTTCCGTATACTACGAAGTCGCTACCAATACTTTCAGGATGCGAACCGCCTACCTCGCTGGCAGATTGTGTTGCATACAGTGAATATGGGTCGTTGGGTACTTTTCTATTGGCGTCGTATCTATCTACACGTACTCCCAAGTTGAAGTACATATCTTTGAATGAGAATTTGTCCTGAATATAAGCCGCCGCATAGATAGGCTGTGCAGGCGCGACAGGACGCGTAAGCGTACCGTTGGCATCTCTTGCAGTAAAGAAGTCATCAAAGGTAACATCAGTTCCTAGTTCTTCGCCCAAATAATCATAACCATAGTACCCCAAACCAAGTCTACCGAAATCATTAATTAATTCATCAGCAGAAAAAAGGTCTAAAGATAATTGGTCTGGCGTATATGACTCAATATTGATTCTTTCATTCAATGGAATGCCGAAGCTATTACGGATATTTTCACCAAAATCAGTCGTAACGTTATCGTAGCCATAAGTGACTGTGTTGCCTTCTACTGTATAGGTATCTGTATTGGGTTCTACGCCTGTATTCACACGTTGTCTGGCGATATTCCACAAAGCAGCCGGATCGATTTCGTAGAATCTATCCAATCGTTGTTCGTAATAAATACCAAACTGAATGGAGTGCTTACTTGGATTTTCTCCGCCTCTAGCCAATATATCAAAACCTGCATTGGCACTGACACCGATTTGATTTTGTTGCGCTTGACGATAATAATTCAAAGGCACACCAGCAGCCGTATAAAGATAGCGACCAAATGATGAGTTGACAAAAGCACCGTTGATATTTGGGTCTGAAATCAAACCCAACAAATCAGATTCATTATAATAGGCAGCCAATGCAGCATTGTTTTCAGCAGGGTTATAACCTGTTATTTCTGCGGTATAGCCTTCGTGATTCATTACATTATATAATGTATCGCCATTGGCTAATGCCACTTCTTCTCGCTCTACATATCTGTTTTGTATATTTCTATCAATACCTGCTATATAACCATAACTCATCAAGTTATCTTTATGTACGTTATCCTGATACAAATCATTATTTTGACTAATGTCAAACTGTAAAGAGTAGTTGATATTTTGGATTAATGCGCTTGTACGTGCGTCGCGCTCTTCGTCGCTCAAGTCCAATAAATTGCCACCGATACTATGACGAAAACGCGCAAAAGCACGCCAATCAGACTCCATAAAACTCGGATTGCGGTCATAATTCAATAATTTATAAGAATTGAAGGCTTGTTTCGCATCAGAATTAAAGTACAAACCACCTACGGTAAAAGTCATACCACTCACAGGCACAAAATCGAATTTACCATTGAGACTAATGTCTGTATCACGCGCATTTTCGCGAGCAGTCAATCGTTCTACATCGCTGGGCATGATGTTATCCAATGCAAGACCACCTTCTGCGCTATAGGGATTTGACATCAAGCCACTCACAAAAGCAGGCGTAGCACGATATGAACCCAAATAAGAAGGTGATGGGTCGGCTTGCGTAAGAAACTGACCCGAAACACGAAAACCAAGTACGGTTTCCTCTCTCGTCGCTCCATTAGCCCCTGCAACATTGCGCTTCCAGATAGGACCGGAAAGACTCGCCGTAGCAAAATTGTAGCCGAAACCATCTAAAAACTCAGAAGTTTCTAAGTCGATAAAACCACTAAACTGGCTGGCAGCACCTTTCGTGACGATATTGGTCACACCACCCGTCACATCACCAAAAGCAGCAGGTACACCACCCGTAATGACTTGAATTTGCTCAATATCCTGAGCAGGCACAGCGCTACCCCGTACACGAACACCATCTACAAAGACAATCTGGTCGCCCTCACGCGCACCACGAAAACTTACTGCTTCGCCTTCCTTGTCTTGCGAAACCGCCGCTGTAGTAGCGATAAGCGTAGTCACGCTTCGTGTAGGCAATTTTTTGATGTCCTCTCCACCGAGTGTATTACCCGAAGCCGTTTCATCTTGCTTGATGAGCGGGATTCGGTACTCCGTGACCGTGACGACATCCAAATCAACTCCTTTTTCAGCACTCATTTTTATATCAAGTGGCAAAGATTGGCTCGCACTCACGCGAACACCTGTCATTCGTGCATTCGGATAGCCTACATAAACGGCTTCTACATCATACACACCGGGGTCAAAACCGGTAAAAGAATAGTTACCATCAAGGTCAGTCGTTGTCCCTGATTTCTGGATCCCGTCTTTGAGCAGGATTACGTTGGCAAAGGGCAGCCCCTCGTTTGATTTGGCGTCGTAAATACGCCCTTGTATGGATTGAGATTGGCTAAAAGCAACCGTACTCATCAGCATACAAGCCAATACTAGGTAAATGTAACGTGTCATAAGCTTGAACTTAGATTTAAATTTTGTAACTCGTTTAGTCAGCGTGTTTCATTTCTTCATTATTTGCAAATTCGTTATTCGATAAATTTTAGTATTTTTCTTGTACCAAAAACAAATGACGAATACACAAATGAATAACACACAGATTTGTAAAACAAAGTCGCAATGTTAATAAAATGTTAACTCATAACAAAATAATTTAATGACATTTTAGCCGTTTCATAGCCTTTATGACAAAAGAGTTACGAGTTAGCGAATTATGAGTTGACGAGTTGCGAGTTTATACACCGATATATCCCAATTCACAACTCACCTAACCCAAAACCCAAAACAATTTTCTCGACCAATACTTTCGCCAATCGCTCCTTCGATTCCACCGTCCAACCTGCTACGTGTGGCGTAAGTATTACATTGTCAAATTCGTATAATTTCTCGTATAATTTGTGTTCAATTTCGCTGAAAGTTTGCGGTTTTTCATTTTCAAATACATCCAAACACGCCCCGCGTACTTTGCCAGATTCCAAGCCTATAATCAAATCCTCCGTCTTAACTATCTTCCCACGCGAGGTATTGAGGAGTATTATTTTTTTGGTGAATTTTTCGATAAAATCCAAATTCACCAAATGCTGCGTTTCCGTTGTCAGGGGCAAATGAAGGCTAATGATGTCCGCTTCGCGGAAAATCGTCTCCATATCCGTTTCTTCCATATACGGATGGTGATTGGTGTAGCGTAGCTTGTACTTGTCATAAGCGAGTACCCGCACGCCCATTCCGCCCAATTTGGTGGCAAACGTACTGCCCGTATGCCCAAAGCCAATAATGCCCACCGTTTGCCCCATCAATTCAAAGCCACGATTTGCCTCCCTTTGCCATACTTTTTGCCGAACTTGGGCATCTGCTTTCCGAAAATTATTCGCCAAAGCCAGCAGCATACCAAGCGTGTGTTCGGCTACTGCATTTCGATTGCCTTCCGGCGAATTATAGACCGCTACACCCTTTTCACGAGCATAACCCAGGTCAATAATCTCCAAACCAGAACCCAACCGACCTACAAATTTGAGCCGGACGGCTTTATCTAACATCATTTTATCTACAGTAATTTTACTATTGATAACGATGCCAGTGTATTCCGCGATGATTTGATTAACTTCGTTTGTGTGAATTTCGGGACGATATTCACAAATAAAACCGACCGATTCGAGATGCTTAAACAAGGTCGGATGTACACCATCTGTGATGAGTACTCTACTGTTATGATGCACAATGCTTGTGTTTAGTTGTGTAAATATATTAATAAATTCTTAGAAAAACAAATTTGGTTGATTCGTTAATCGTTATCCGTTAATCGTTAATCGTTAATCGTATACTCGTTACTCGTTATCCGTTAATCGTTTTGAGATATGTAATTTTCGCTTTGCGAAAATTCATAACGAGTTAACGAATAACGAATAACGAATCACGGATAACGAGTATACGAATAACGAATAACGAGTATACGAATAACGAATAACGAATAACGGATAACGAGTATACGAATAACGAATAACGAGTATACGAATAACGAATAACGAGTAACGAATAACGAGTATACGAATAACGAATAACGAATAACGAGTATACGAATAACGAATAACGGATAACGAGTATACGAATAACGAGTATACGAATCACGAATAACGCTCCCCTTCCAGCCACTTTGTTATTTCTACAAAATCTGCGACACTTAGCGTCTCTGGGCGGCGTTGAAAAAATGGATCTTCTTGCAATCGCTTATGCTTAGTAAATGCGCGGAGGGTTTTGCGAAGCATTTTTCGGCGTTGCCCGAAAGTCATCTTTACTACGCTACGAAACAGCGATTCGCCACAGCCCAAATCCTGATTTTCGTGCCGTGTCAGGCGGATTACACCCGAATTTACTTTTGGTGCCGGATCAAATTCTTCGGGCAATAAACTAAACAAATATTCGACCTCATAATATGCCTGTATCAATACACTAATGACGCCGTATTCCTTAGAGCCGGGCGGCGACGCCACACGCTTCGCCACTTCCTTCTGAAACATACCGACCATTTCCGGGATTCGCGCCCGATATTTGACGATTTTGAACAGTATTTGCGAGGAAATATTATATGGGAAATTGCCGATGACGCCGAATTGCCCCTCAAAATGTTCCAAAAGGTCGAGTTTCATCACATCATGAAATATCACGCTACCTTCCAATTGTGGAAATTCATTGGCGAGATAAGCCACCATATCCGGGTCTGCCTCTACCGCTTTGAGCTGATAAGGGCGGTCTATCAAAAATTGCGTTAACATCCCTTTACCCGGTCCGATTTCGAGCACTTCCCCGTAGGTGTCCGTATGTATGAGGCTGTCCGCAATGCGCCGCGCCGTGCTTTCTTCTCTCAAAAAATGCTGACCATAAGATTTCTTTGCTTTCATTTCTTGACGTGTTGTTACGTTGTCGTGTTGTTAAGTAGTGAGACAAAAATATCCTTACTTTTTGACGGTTTCTTTTCCCGCTATTTTTCCTTGCAAAAATCTTTATCCCGAATCAAGTACGGGACAGGCTGTAGCATAGGCTATATGCGGTTTTTGCAAGAAAAACTATCGAAAAAATAACCACGTCAAAATTGTAAGCCTATTTTCGTCTCACTACTTATTGTCGTTTTTGACAATTCTACCGATTGGTCAAAAGTACGAGGAATTGAGGTAAAATTAGATTTTGTAGCGTGTATTTGTCATTTTTTGTGGAAAATCGTGGCTTAGCGCTACATTAAAAATCTAAAGGAGGTGCGACCGCTCTGCGGTCGAAATATTTGAAATATCTATCATTAGCAGCATCGTTTAAAATTCGTTTTGACCGCATAGCGGTCGCACTATTTTTAGCTTTCTGTCCCGTTATTCGTTGATATGCGTAAGGGATAGGAGGTGTTGTCTGAACGAAATGAAGCGATAGCGGAATGTAGAGAGTGCCGGATAGCCCGACCCTCGACTGATAAGGAGAGGGATACGCCCAAATTAATCTTCACTTCACGATATTTGTTAAAGAACCTGCAAAAATGACAAATCACCATAAAAAGTACGCTGTAAAATTTGCTGTTTAATTGTGATAGAAATGTTATTTATCAATTAAAATGTGAAATAATCGGTATGATTATTGATAAAGTCGCGTTTTTCCCTTAACATTGTGGTGGCGATAATCGTCATTTGACGTCTATTCGAACGATTGACACGCACACAATAAACAAATTTTCAAACCGGGTATAACGCGAAAAGTAGACAACGATGAGTGGAAAGATGCAACAATATTTAGGGCAGAAAATGCAGCAAAAGCTGTCGCCGCAACAGATTCAGCTAATGAAATTGTTGCAAGTACCAACGGCAGCTTTGGATCAGCGTATCAAGGAAGAATTGGAAGCCAATCCTGCGCTTGACGAAATGCCAGAAAACGAAGAAAATGCCGAAGAACTCACTTTTAGTGAGACTAAGGAAGAAAAAGAGAAAGATGCTGAGAAAGAAAATGAGGAGGAAGAAATAGAACCGGAAGACACGCGAGAAGACGTAGAACTCAGCGAATATCTTCAAGAGTACCTTGAGGATGATACCGCAAGTTATAAACTAAGTGCCAATAATTATTCGGCAGATGAAGAAGATAAAACCATTCCTATTCCTGTCGAAAATACCTTTCACGAACACCTTGAAAGGCAGTTGGGTTTGGTCAAGCTGAATGAAAAAGAAGAACAGATAGCTAAGCAAATTATTGGTAGTATTGATGATGATGGCTACCTGCGTCGCGAACCGATTTCTATCGTAGATGACCTTGCTTTCTCTCAAAATGTAATGACCGAAGAAAAGGAAGTTGAGCGACTTTTAGAGGTCGTACAAGCCCTCGAACCAGCTGGTATCGGCGCACGAAATTTGCAGGAATGTTTGTCATTGCAATTAAAAAGAAAACACACCGAAACTCACGCAGATGTCGATCACGAAGTCCTTCATATGGCTATCAAATTGATTGATGAGCATTTTGAAGAATTTGCAAAAAAACACTACGAAAAACTTAAAAAACAACTCAGCGTCAAGGAGGAATACCTCAAAGTCATCATTGGCGAAATTTTAAAGCTCAATCCAAAACCTGCCAGCGGTTACGCCTCGGGTGCCAATCGGATTCAACAATATATCGTCCCCGATTTTATCATACAAAACAAGGACGGCGAACTCGACCTCACCCTCAATTCGCGCAATGCACCCGAACTCCGCATCAGCGAGCATTATAAAGAAATGCTCAAATCTTACGGCGGCAGCGGCAAGCGCAAACGCGAGAAAAAAGAGCGCGAAGCCGTCATGTTTATTAAGCAAAAAATAGATGCGGCAAAGTGGTTTATTGACGCCATTCGCCAACGCCAACAGACGATGTACAAAACCATGTACACCATCCTCCAGTATCAATACGATTTTTTTCTATCGGGCGACCAAAAAAGCCTTAGACCCATGATTCTCAAGGATATAGCAGAAATCACGGGCTTGGATATTTCCACCGTTTCGCGCGTAGCGAACAGCAAATACGTGCAAACAGAATTTGGCACAAAACGCCTCAAAGATTTCTTTTCGGAGTCACTGCAAACGGATAGCGGCGAGGAAGTTTCGACCCTTGAAGTCAAGAAAATCTTGATGGAACTCATCGAAAAAGAAAGTAAGAAAAAACCACTTTCGGATGAAAAACTCAAAAATGCACTGCAAGACGCAGGCTATAATATCGCCCGTCGTACTGTTGCGAAATACCGTGAACAATTGAGTATTCCAGTAGCGCGATTGCGGAAACAACTTTAAAGGGTGTAATTGTTAAATTGCTTGATTGTTAAATTGTTATTACGGTTTTTTGCTTCGCAAAAATATGAAACAATAGTAGTGACTTCGTAGTATCGGCAGAGGTTTAGTTGTTCTGTTTATCATTTTTTTTATAAAAATTGATAAACAATAAAATATATTTTTAATTTGTGCTTAGTACATTAGACTTTATTTAATAGTATTCAAATTAGAAATAAATTTCACACATAGATGCGAAAAACTTACGGCAATACTTGGTGGGGCAAACAGTGGCTCAACGCCCTCACCAGTATAGATTATTCCAATCGACTGCCGCGCGGGCGTAGCTACGCCAACCGAGGCATGGTCGCTGAAATCAGCATTGAAGGCAATCGCATCTTGGCAAAAGTCAAGGGTTCGCGCCCCAAACCTTATACGGTAGACATCAAAGTTCCGCTTTTTACTGCCGCCGAAAATGCCAAAATCATCGGCATGGTTACAGAAAATCCTGTCTACCTTTCCAAGTTACTCAATCGCCAACTTCCGACCGAACTTAATGACATTTGTATGCAACAAGGCATAGAGATTTTCCCTTCTCGTTGGGGTGATTTGGAGGGCGGTTGTTCTTGTCCTGATCGGGCGATGCCTTGCAAGCACATGGCGAGTGTACTTTACCTCGTTGCTAATGAAATTGATAAGAATCCTTTCCTCGTTTTCCAACTGCATAATTTCGATTTATTTAAGGGATTGGAAGGCGTGGGCTACTCCGCTGGCGAGCAAACAGAGGTGCAAATCATCAGTATAGCAGACCTCCAACAATCTTTTGTTTTTAATGAAGAAAACTTTGAATGGCAACAAGATACGTATAAGGAATTAGATTTTTCGATACTCGAAGATTGTAAAGAGCACCTGCTTACTCTGCTCTCGCCTCACAATGTTTTTTATCCGAATGGCGACTTCCGCGAAATCCTCAAAACAGTGTATACAAAAGTCTCGCGTAATATTTTAAAATCCGAAAAAAAGGAAACAGAAAAAAAGATTACCACACTGATAGATGCGGTCGAAGACATCGAAGTTTTGGTCGATACAGAGCTGGATTTTCTGAACTGTAATTTTCGGAGTGCAAAGGGAAAATCATTGCTTTCGATTGATACAATTGAAGAACTCACCAAGTGGTTGGAAGGTGTACCAACGACGCATTTTGAGCAGCTCGCGCCGCGCCTTCGCGGTTTGTATTTGGTATATCAGTTTGCGAAAAAACTCGCCATACATAGTGCCTATATGCCCCAACTCGTTCGCATCGGCGCAAAACAGTATAAAGTCCGTTGGTTGCCGGCTATTTTGAATGAAAATGTACGTACAGTTTCTGAAAAAGTACAAGCACTCATTCCTTCTCATATTTTTTATTATAAAAAACAAAAAAGCATATGCGAACCCGTCGAAGAAGATAGGTTTACAGCTTTGCTGTCTATGTTTTTGGATTATTTCGTACATAGTCACCATAATTTGAATGATAAAATGATGGCTTTTCATGTCGTTCCAATGTTTTTTAGTGGAGATGTGGAGCAATTTAACCAATTTGAAACACGCGAGTATCCGACTGCTATTCAGCTGTGGTTGAATAAGTTTTATATCGCAGAAAAAAATCATGTCCCCGTATTGCAAGTCGAAGACGATGATGGCATGTTTGAAGTGAGCATCGCCGTAGAAGATAAATCCAAACCAATGGATGCCCCCGTTCCTTTGGTCGATATTTTCTCCAAAAAAACATATAATAAAATGCGTTTGGATGTGCTGCGCGATATGTCAATGCTTTCCGAACATTTCCCCCAACTTAGCCGCATACTCGCTTCCAAAGGAAAGGAAAATTTGCGGTTTACTTCCGAGCAGTTCGTCGCGATTCTATTTAAAATACTGCCGATTATGCAGATGTTTGGCATACAAATTTTGATGCCAAAAGCTCTACGAAAACTTTTGCGCCCACAGGTGTCAATGTCACTCGAAGGTACTGACGATGGCACGGTAAAGAAATCTTCAATTATTAGTTTGGAGAATATGTTGCATTTCAATTGGAAGATAGCAATTGGCGATAGGCAGGTAACTTTGGGCGAATTTCTGAAGATGGTCAAGCAGTATTCGGGCATCGTAAAAATGAATGATGAATACGTATTTTTTGACGAAAAAGAAATCGAAAAATTACTGGATAAACTCGCCGACCCACCCGAACCAAATGGCAATGAACTCCTAAAAATCGCCCTGACAGAGGAGTACGATGGCGCGAGAATTAGTCTGGATAAAAAAGCTAAAAAATTGATTGCCCACCTACTTTCCGGCGAAGGCACAGAACTACCAAAGGGTTTGAAAGCCACGCTAAGACCTTATCAGCTAAGAGGTTACGAATGGTTGTATAAAAACACACGCTTAGGGTTTGGCAGTTTGATAGCCGACGATATGGGTTTGGGAAAGACGCTGCAAGTCATCACGACTTTGCTCAAATTGAAGGAGGACGGCGAACTCGAAAAGGCGAAAGCACTTGTCATCGTACCCACGACTTTATTGACGAATTGGGACAAGGAAATCGTCAAATTCGCGCCTAGATTGCGTACACATACGTATCACGGATCTACTCGCGACCTTGCGCCACTCGACGATGCCGATGTGTTGATTACGACCTACGGCGTGGTGCGTAGCGAGGGCGCGAAATTGCAAAAAAAGAAGTGGCTCGTGATAGTGATTGATGAGTCGCAAAATATCAAAAATCCGGGTACGGGACAAACCAAAGCAGTCAAAAAACTCAAAGCTCCCGTGAAGATTGCGATGAGTGGCACGCCCGTCGAAAATCGAATGAGCGACTACTGGAGTGTCTTTGATTTTGTGAATAAAGGCTACCTCAATAACTTGAAAAGTTTTAAGGAAAATTACGCGATTCCCATCGAAACAGAACGCGACCAAAAGAAGTTGGAAAATTTTAGGAAGATTACTGAACCCTTCATTTTGCGCCGCCTAAAATCCGATAAATCCATCATCAAAGACTTACCAGATAAAATCGAAAAAGACCAGTATTGTCATTTGACAAAAGAACAAACGGCGATATACGAAAACGTGATTTCTACGACAATGAAAGCGGTAGAAGGTGCAGAAGGCATTCAGCGAAAAGGGGCAGTTTTGAAGCTCATTACCGCCTTGAAGCAGGTATGTAATCACCCCAAACATTTCCTCAAAAAAGGAGAAAGTGACCCTACATTGTCGGGAAAAACGGTCTTATTGTTTGGTTTGCTGCGCGAGATATTGGACAATAACGAAAAGACGCTCATTTTCACTCAATATCAGGAAATGGGCAAGATGTTGGTGGAGATGCTGGGCGAAGAATTTGATTTGGAAGTGCCGTTTTTGCATGGTGGCGTGAGTCGCAAAAATCGGGATGGTATGGTCGAAGATTTTCAAAATAATCGCACGACACGCATCATGATTTTGTCGCTAAAAGCAGGAGGTACGGGCTTGAATCTGACCGCCGCCAGCAATGTGATTCACTACGACCTCTGGTGGAATCCGGCAGTGGAAGCCCAAGCTACCGACCGCGCTTATCGTATCGGACAAAATCGTAATGTGATGGTGCATCGCTTTATCACTCAAGGTACTTTTGAAGAGAAAATTAATAAATTATTATTGGGTAAAAAGGAACTCGCTAATCTGACAGTTTCGACAGGCGAAAAATGGATTGGCGATATGTCGAATAGTGAATTGCGAGACTTGGTGAAGTTGGATTGATGGGTGGTCGGCGAAAGGCAAAATAGGTCGAACTACTAAGTACACTGTTTCACAAATTTATTTACTTTTTTGAGTATTTCTTTTAAAATGACTCTTCACCAAAAAATCCTTAAATACAGTGAGTATTCGCGTCATTTTTGATTCGATTCATTTCAAAATA